>MTKZ01004334.1_pt1 | contig 88816 bp, 75 predicted proteins | sample 1042781 | NCBI WGS metagenome assembly MTKZ01 (sample SAMN06212207, study PRJNA360539) | anaerobic digester metagenome | biome: Wastewater treatment plant; material: sludge; isolation source: anaerobic digester fed with sludge from wastewater treatment plant | place: Denmark: WWTP Viborg ... | reverse complement strand
TACATTTTGTTAAAAAATCAGGAGAAATGATAATTTGAATAATTATATTTGCCCACGTCTTAATGTCGAAAAAAAGGCTGAGAATAAGGTTAATCTGACGGATGAAGAGGGCACTCCTGAATAATAGAGTCAGACACTCCGGCAAATTCATGCTGTACATAATTCCTATGTGCTTGTTGCTACTGCTTTCATCATTGACCTTAGGAGCAGGTAACAGCTATAATATGCTGGCTGTAAATTCAAATCTTGTGTTATCCAAAACTTTACTGCATCTCCTTTTTACAATTTCAGGGGCTCTAATCATAGTATTTGCTACAATTATTTTTTTCTCCCTGAAACTGAGAAAGATTAACAGAGAGCTTTTATTAAAGAACAAGGAGATCATCAAGATCAATGACGATCTGCGGAAATCCAATTCTGATCTGGCGGAACAGAAGGATCTTGTTATGAAACAGTATTCGGAAACAGATAAGTTCTTCAAGATACTCTTTCAGTCGGCAGATGATGGTATAGCATTTTACGACAGCGAACTCAATCTCAAATATGCTAATTCTGCCTTTTATTCGGTAGTAGGATACAACAGGGAAACATATAATGAGATAGATCCTATGTCAATTATACATCCAGAGGATCTTGATTACAGGGAGAGATTCCTTAAAGGGCTGAAAAACAATGGCTTTTATGAATGTGAGCTCAGGCTAAGGCACAGGGAAGGGCATTATATAAGTCTGTCAACAAAATCAGTACAGGTAAAGGATGATGCCGGAAACCTTCTTGGGGCGCTTACAATTTCAAGGGATATAACAAAATTAAAGAAAATTAATGAGGACCTTGTAAAGGCCAGCCTGGAAGCTGAGACCAGCAGCCGTTTGAAATCAAGTTTCCTGGCAAACATTTCCCATGAGATAAGGACCCCGCTCAACAGTGTTGTCGGGTTTTCAAACCTTCTGCTTGCCAATGATATTACTCAGGAAGTTAAGGAAGAGTATATTGAACAGATAAACCATAATAGTGAAAAGCTACTTCAGATAATCGGTGATATTATTGATCTTTCAAGGCTGGAGAGCTCACAGATCGAGATCACATATGAAGAAGCTTCTGTTAACGATATAGTCAATGAAGTTATAGAAGATTCAAGGCAGACAATACGAAGGAGTGAAAAATCGATAATACTTAATGTCAGGAATCAGTTCAGTGAAGATTCTGATATGATCTTCACTGATAAGGTATGGCTTAAGAGGGTATTAAATCATCTTATGGATAATGCGATTAAATTCACTCTTGACGGATCGATAGACTTATCCTATTTCAAGGAAGAAGAGAATCTTGTATTCAAAATAAAAGATACCGGTATTGGTATCAACAAGGAGAATCTGGTCAGGATCTTTGAAGAATTCCGGCAGGAAATTAACGGCCATCACCGTCCGTTTGAAGGCCTTGGGATCGGACTGACACTTGCGAAAGAGGTGATCGAACGAATGGGAGGGACAATCAATGTGCAATCGGAGAAAGGAATTGGTTCTGAATTCAGTTTTGCTATACCGTACAGACCAGCAGGAAGTACAAAAACAAAACTGAAGAGTGTACTTAAGGATCAACCTTCAGGGCAGTATGACTGGAGTTCAAAAAAATGCCTCCTTGTCGACGATAATAAGGATGTACTTGTCTACCTTAACAGGACTCTCCTCGATACAGGAGTGCAGATCCTTACTGCAAGGTCAGGAAGGGAAGCAATAGAGGTCATCAGTAATACTCCTGATATCGATGTTGTTCTTCTTGATATGCAGATGCCGGAAATGAACGGGATCGAAGCAACGAAAGAGATCAGAAAGATAAGGAAGACCCTTCCTATTATAGCCCAGACCGCTTTTATCTTTGAGGACGATAAAGATATTATCCTGGAAGCAGGTTGTGATGCCTGCCTTATTAAACCCATTCGTAAAGAACATCTCCTTACTGTTCTGGCATCGTTCATCAAGTCAAATTAAGAGTAATTGTCGGTATAGATTCATATACCAACACCCCGTTTTTATTCTTACATTGCATATATCTTTTTACCGATGCAAAGCAGCTTCGCCGATATTATTTTACCCTTAGCTCTAAAAGGCAGACTTACGTACAGCATTCCGGAGGAGATGCAGGAGATAGTCAGACGCGGGACAAGAGTTCAGGTGCAGCTTAAGGACCGGAAGATCTACACCGGTGTTGTTGCCAGGGTTCATAATGATGTACCGGATATTAAAGATATCAGACCTGTAATGAAAGCATACGGATCTGATCCTGTAATCAATGACAGGCAGCTTGATTTCTGGAACTGGATAGCCGCTTATTACATGTGCACTGAAGGAGAAGTTATGAAAGCAGCTGTTCCGGCCGCTCTCTTTCCTGAAGGAGAGACAAATGTACCAGTGGTAGAGAGGTACAGGCCAAAGAAGGAAACTTTTGTAGAGCTGGCACGCAGGTTCTCTGATATGGAATTGAATGAGATACTTGATTCACTTCGGAAAGCTCCAAGACAATCCGATATACTGACTGCATATCTTTATCTGACAGGTTACACTGCTGACTCTGAGATAAAGGCATTAAGAAAATCTTATGTATTGAAGAAATCTGGTTCGGCGCCCTCTCACATTAACCCTCTTGTTAAAAAGGGTATCTTTAAACAGCTGTCTCTCGAGGTGGGAAGACTCAGTTATCCGGAAAATAAAACGGAACAGATAAGAGACCTGAGCAATATTCAGGCAGTAACATATGATTCCATACGAAGGATTTATAAGGAAAAAGATATTGCCCTGCTTCATGGAGTTACTTCAAGCGGAAAGACCGAGATATATATCCATCTTATTGATGAACAACTGAAGAAAGGGAAGCAGGTGCTTTATCTGCTTCCGGAGATAGCTCTTACCACACAGTTGATAATACGGTTGCAAAAGCATTTCGGTAATATTACAGGGATCTATCATTCCCGGTTCAATGATCAGGAAAGAGCAGAGATCTGGAAAAAAGTAGCTGCGGACGATCCCGGGTCCGGATACCGGCTGGTACTTGGAGCAAGATCTTCAATATTCCTTCCTTTCAGCAATCTTGGACTGGTTATTGTTGACGAAGAGCATGATATATCATATAAGCAGCACGATCCGTCACCGAGATACCAGGCCCGGGATTGTGCGATTGTTCTGGCCGGAATTCATAAAGCTAAAACAATTCTGGGATCTGCCACACCATCAATTGAAAGTTATTATAATGCTGAAAGGGGCAAATACGGGTTTGCAGAGCTGAAGGAAAGATACGGATCGATCAGGCTGCCTTCAATAATACTGGCGAACTCGAGGGAGGCCTACAGGAAAAAACTGATGGTGTCGCATTTTACTCCGGAGCTTTTAAACAGTATTGATGAAGCGCTCAGTAAGGGTGAGCAGATAATATTATTCCAGAACAGAAGAGGTTTCTCACCTTATATTGAGTGTTCTGATTGCGGCTGGATCCCTTCATGCAAACAGTGTGCAGTTAACCTGACCTACCATAAAAGCATTGGCCGTCTCGTTTGTCATTATTGCGGATATTCAATTTCTGTCCCTCACAAATGTGAAAATTGCAATTCATCCGGAATGGTGACAAGGGGCTTCGGAACCCAGAAAATAGAGGATGAGATAAAAATAGTCTTCCCTTCTGCACGGGTTGAAAGGATGGATCAGGATACTACAGGTTCGAGAAATTCCTTCAACAGGATAATAAAAGCTTTTGAGGAGCACCGCACTGATATACTGATCGGCACCCAGATGATATCTAAGGGACTAGACTTTGAGAACCTTACTGTTGTAGGGATACTGAACGCGGATAATCTGCTGCATTATCCCGATTTCCGGGCTCATGAGAGGAGCTTCCAGCTAATGGAACAGGTAAGCGGAAGAGCAGGGAGAAGGCAGAAACAGGGTAAGGTGGTGATCCAGACGTCGGATCCCGACAACAGGATAATAAGACTGATGCTGCAGCACGACTATCAAAATATGTACAGATCACAGATTGAGGAAAGGAGAGCATTCAACTACCCGCCTTTCTGCAGGATGATCCGGATCAACCTGAAGCATAAGAGCAGAGCGGACCTTAATTCATTTGCAGACATCCTTGGCAATGATCTAAAAGGCATGTTCGGGAAAAGGGTTCTCGGTCCTGAGTATCCGCTGATATCGCAGATACAGTCGTGGTATATTAAAACACTTCTGATTAAGATCGAAAAGGAGAAATCTCTGGCGAAAGCCAGGGAGATGATAAGGGCAGCCCTCGACAGGCTCGAAAAAGAAAAGGGAGCCGGTGGTTTGAGGATAGGGGTAGATGTGGACCCGTATTAGGAAGGGGCGAGGGGGCGATGAGGGGAAAGGGCGATGAGGCGATGAGGAGACCTGATCGGGATTCGTCGTAGACGATATGGTATTGTAGTTGAAGATATACCTACGTGATATTCTACCTCCTAGAGGTTGAAGAAATTTGAAGCGTTGAAAAGGTTGAAGGGTTGAAGAGGGGGCGATGGGGCGATGAAGGGAGGGGGCGACGAGTGATAGAAAACGAATATTATAAAATACCGTATAGATGAAGTAATCTGGCGGCTGATTTTTCGATACTCCAGTTATCGACGATAGTCTGGCGGATTATATCAGGATTTAGGGTTATTCTCTTTGCGATTATTTCCGCAATTATCTTTTTCAGGGAGGATATGTCGTTTGCGGAGAAAAGGAACCCGTTAACACCGTGTTGGATCACATCCGAATGAATCCCCACATTTTCTGTTGCAATTATTGTCAGACCGCAGGCCATGGCTTCGAGGCATACAAGGGAGAAACCTTCGGATTCTGAAGCTATAACTATAATATCGCAGGCTGAATAAAAATCCTCAATATGATTTGTTTCAGGGAGGAAGTGGATCTGTTCAGATATTTCTTCATCTCCTGCAAAAGTAAGGATCATATCTGAATACTTAGGATCATCAATCCTTCCGATAAATGCGAGGCCCCATCCCGGATTTGATTTAAGTGCTCCGGCAGCAGCTTTCGCTACAATTAACTGACCTTTAGCGGGGCGTATTCTTCCAACGACACCAATAATATTTTTCTGAGATATTTTGCTGAAGGGTGTTTTTTCTCTTATTCTGAATATTTCAGTATTGACTCCATGAGGGATAAGAGTATTGGGCAATCTAAGGTTGTCAGACATAGGTTTGCTCAGGCAGACGATGTGGTCAGCCTTTTTCATAAGGAAGTACGTGAAATTCGCTGGTTTGCTTTCTGCGTGCCGTGTAAAGACCAGTCTGAATTTCCCTCCCAGGCAGCGCAGCAGCAGTGCGAAGAGTATCTCGTTGATCCTGTGAGCATGGATTATGGTCTTTTTTTCATCAGACCTGACTGCATTAAACAGTTTGTTCAGGTTTATTTTTGGGGAATTTATTCCATATCCAAAGACAGCTGCATCAGAATATCTATTGAGGATCGGAATTATGTTTTCTACGCTTCGGGTAACGCCTGTTGCACGTCTGTGGAAATGAAGGTGTATTATCATCAGGAATGAATATTTACACAAATATATTACAGAGTTTATTATTTTTACATCTTATGCAAAGCACATGTCATTCAACTGTTTCCTCATTGTTAATATATTTGTCCACTTCATCCCCTGCCAATGGCTAATCATTTCATCGTTTTCACATGCAAAACCATACAAATGAATTCGATTTAATATTCAGCTCTCAATTCGGGATCATTTAATTTTGTCTGTTTATTTCATCAATACGAATTCGACCCTCCTGTTGTCAGCTTTTCCTTCAGGAGTTGAGTTGTCGCTGACAGGTTTGCTCTCGCCCCATCCCTTTGAAGTAAGCCTGCTCCTGTCGACCCCCATTTGTAAAAGTACATTGACAACTGTTTCGGCACGCTGCTCAGAGAGTTTCTGATTGAAGGAATCATCTCCATCGCTGTCGGTGTGTCCCTCGATGCTGAATTTTAATTCGGGATGTTCATTCATCATCTGGTATATGGTATTGATCACACCCATTGACTCAGGACGCAATGTAGCCTTGTTCACATCAAATCTTATCCCGCTGGCAATGATCTTACCGTCCTGCAGAAGCCTGTCATAAAGCTTTACACCACCCTCGGCAATTCTTATGTTCTTAATGAAACGGTTTATTCCTTTAGTGCCTGCTGAATTAAAGGAGGGTACGCCAATAGTCACACCTGTGGGGTTGCATCCCAGGTTCGGGATGTTGACCAGTCGGGTGTCGTCGAGATATATTTTCAGAGCTCTTGTGTTAAATGCGAGTGAAACATGTCGCCAGTAGCTCTTCTGGAGATTATCATCATACTTTTCTCCCGGATATGTTGATCCGCCTGAACCTTTATAATACACCGCATTTGCCTGAATTGATATCAGGTTACATGAAGCTGTTTGGTTCTTCTCGTCAAAGAGCTTAACGCTATAATAACAATACTCCTTTGCTTCAAACCATGCATCGAATTCGAGAGTAAAAACATCAGGCAGATAATCAGCTTTGGGATTTTTCAGGTAAGGGACAATCAATGCATCCCCTGACCTGAAATAAATGACTTTCTGGTTATCGAACACGGCATTTTCTATTCCACCGCCACGGACAAGATCCCACCTGGCAGGAAACTCACCGTTCTCTTCATTTTCATGACTGTCTTCAAAAAAGACCTTGTCACCCGGAACGAAATCGAACTTTGCCCAGACTAGGTCAGGTTTTTCCTGCAAATCACTCTTCAGATCATCCCTTATCTGCGCGTCAATAAAGGATATCGACGCAAAAAGAAGCACAAGAAACAATACTTTTTTCATTACCTGTTAGATTTTTTTGTTTATTCACATCCTGCATTTCCAAAAGGTTTGGTTGTTCACTATTCCACNNATGCGGGGGTCCAGATCGTCGCGACTTGCGGGCACTCCGGAACTGCTTCTCCTGTGAGTATCATACTTCCAGTATTCAAGTGTATTACCTGAGATATTGAAGAATACGAAACCGGGATAATGACAGTTATCTGAGTCATTATCATCATCGCCGTAGCCCCCGTTACCTATTACGAGAGCCCTGTAATTATTATATCCCTGATTTACAGTTTTTTGGCGGAATGTATGATCATGTCCCATCAGAACAAGATCGACCCCGTACTCCGCCAGCATCCTGCTGTATTCGCCATCCTCGTCAACATATCCCGGGTTATGGTCATGGAAGTATACGACCAGCCAGGTGTTGGTATTCCGGATTTCACCTTGCAGTGAGGAGAGGAATGATCTTAGGGCTTCCTTCTGCTGAGAACCCCAGCACTCCATCCATTCCGTACCATATTTAGGATCCTGAATCATATATTTTACTTCCGGGGTACATTTTCCTGAAGGAAGGCCAAGCGAGATAAATATTACATTTCCGTACCTGAAAGTGTAGAAATAACCGGCTCCGCTCAGGTTGAAATTGCGCGATGCATCATTCCATCCTCCGGCTGGCAGCTGAAAACTTCCCTTGTAAGCTTTATTGAAATAATCAAGGCTCCCATCCCACTGATGGCATATATCATGATTACCGAAGGTGGGATAGACGGGCAGTCCGCCTAAAATACCAGTATATGGTGGTTTTCTGAATGCTTTTACTCCGGTTGTTTTGGAATACTCAGGTATTGATGAGGTTTTTCCGGGATTGTTCTGATCATGGTAAGCATTATAAAGGTTAAAGAAGAACGGATCCATTGCGTTCGGATGACCATCCGAGTCGTTGTCAATATCTCCAAGTGCAAGCCACATATCAGGTTTCTTGTCTCTCACCACTTTGTTGAATAAATCAAATACATCATAAAAGAAGCTTGGAGGGGAGTAACCACCCGGCCAGTTTTCATTTCCCGGTCCAAGATCGCCCATGGCTATGAAACTGACCGGCTGGTTTTGACCAGATGCAGGAGTCGTCCTGAACGCGACATCGTTTGCCAGCGTAATTTCCGATAATGAAGTCTGTGAAGGAGTAAGTATTCCTTCTGATATTATCCTGTAGTGATAAGCGGTTGACGGCTGGAGATTTCTGAATACAACTTTTAGCCCGATCACAGGGCGGTAAGACATAGTATTCAGCCAGAAATCGTTCTTTCCGCTTCCGCTGCTAACATCATGGTTATATCTTACTCCTTCCTCATACTTATATGTTCCAGAAACATCATAGACTTCAATACTATTGTTAGCTGATCCGGCCTGGTACAATTCACCCTCTGTCAGGCTTCTGCCGAAAGGGGCTATCCACGCCCGGGCCCTGATACTTCTTATGAAATCGGCGGGATTACGGCCTTTTGGTATGCTTACCCTCCACATAACAGTAGCAGAATTCGATGTGACATCCTGTATATATGGAGCCCGCATCAAAGAAGCATATGCCATAAAATCAAGCCCATCCTCACTGTTCCATTCTATATTCCAGGTTTTAGGGCGTGCATCTGACATAAAAAGTTCTCCCGGAACGAAATCATCATTGCGGGGAATAACGGAAGTTACCTCGCCAACAGGGTTGAGTGCATTGTTAATTGTATTTTTATCAGCCATACTTACGGGTTCTCTACCGGCAAGTACATCTGTTGTGGTGCTTTTTATTGCAGTCTCCTGGCCGGGTGTCAGAGCATATGTTGTGTTTGCATTTGTATTATCTGCAGCAATTACTTCAGCAATTCTGATATTCCTGATAAAGCGGTTAATACCTTTTGTACCGGCAGAATTGAACGAGGGAACGCCAATAGTAAAACCGGTCGGATTGCAGTTGATGTTCGGAATATTAATCAGCCGTGTATCATCAAGGTATATTTTCAGACCGCGTCCGTTGAATGACAAGGATAAATGTCTCCAATAACTTCTTTCAAGATTATCATCGTGTCTTTCTCCCGGGTATGTTGACCCTCCCACGCCCTTATAGTAAATTGCATTTGCAGCTATTGTAATCAGGTTACAGGATTCTGACTGATTCCTGGCATCATAAAGCTTCAGGTAATAATAACAATATTCCCTTGCTTCAAACCATGCATCAAATTCGATAGTGAATTGATCAGGAAGGTAATCTCCTCGCGGGTTTGATACCAGTGGAACAATATAGGCTTCACCTGTCCTGAAGTAAATCACTTTGTTATTATCAAACTCGGCATTCTCAATACCGAGCCCTTTGATGATCTCCCAGCGCGAAGGAAATTCTCCGTTAATTTCATTATCATGGTTATCCTCGAAAATGACTCTGCTGCCGGGCTTAAAATCATATTTAACCCAGACAAGAGTAGGTTTATCCTTCTGGATATCCGTTCCGGGATTTACCTTTTCATCGGATCTTACCTGCGCGCTGATCCAGAGCGAGATCATAAGAAGGAGGATTAGTACGCATGCCTTTTTCATTTTCTGTTTCTTATTATTTTCAACTTTCAATAAAAATTCAGGATTTGTATCTTTAATCGCCTTTCATCTCATTATTAAGAACCTGGTTTTTAAAGTTTTCTCTTTATTTCCTATTTCAATTATATATAATCCATCTTTTATGCCACTGACATCAATTGTAAGGTTATAATCATGTAAGTCATGAAATTCATTTATATACAGATATCTTCCGGATAAATCGGCTATCCTGAGGCGTATTGATTTTCCACTGAATAATCTGTCAGGTATCTGAATGGTAATCTTTTCCGATGCGGGAACCGGGTAAATCCTGATTGCAGCATCGGCAATCAGGTCAATACCTGTTGCAAGGTCATTAATTGTGATTGTTTCAGCTCCTGCCGTGGCCAGTATTTCTATTTCCCTTCTGCCGCTGTTAATTACCAGGGCAGGATTGGCAGGATCCATTGCCTTACCACGGTAATCAGCCAGAAAGATATAGGAGCCATCTTCCAGACCCTGGAACCTGAACCCTCCGTCAGCACCCGTTATGTCATATGATACCAGGCTGCCCCCGGAAGCGCTTTTGAGATAGACATAAATACCGGACAGTGGATTACCTTTAATATCCTGCGATTTTTCCGAAACAGATATTCCTTTTGAGGAACCGGTTAAAAAAGTACCACTGATAATTCCCGTTCCGGCTCCGGTGGGAGGTTTCTTAATAAGCCGGATATCACTGCCTGTAATATCAACCAGAGCCTGGATCCATAAAGCGTTATTGAGCAGGATATTATCACCGTAATAGGTCGGGAGTTCATCCGGATACTCAACCGGATCGGGTGTTGCAAGAACGGTGTACCTTCCTGCCGGAAGTCCTCCGAAGCGGTAATTGTTCGATCCGTCGAGCAAAAGGAGGGTTGTATCTGCAACATCTGCCATAGGGATAAGAGATACATGTGATTTATTGATACCCCGTAAACCTGTTTCATCCCATATTTCACCTGAAATACTGTTGTTGTTGAGTATTGCTTTCCCTGTGAGTACTACCGTTTGCACGGGATTGTATGAGTCATTTGAAACGACTGTGAGTATCGCATTCTTTTCTCCTTCAAAAAGGGGAATAAAATAAACCGTATCGGTACACGTAACACCGGGTTGCAAAACGTTGCACAAGATGGAAGCATACCCCTGAGAGAATTCATACCGGTCAGTTCCAGTAACCCTTATTTCGTTGATTGATACATCATTGGAGCCGGTATTGGTTAGTGCTAACCTAAAAAATGCCTTATGTCCGACAGGAATTTCTCCGAAAACTATTCGTGAGTCTGACAGGGTAAGATTTCTCAGAATACTTGAACCCGCAAGGGGGATGGTAATTGTTTTGGAATAGAGTGAATTGGAATTTATCACAAGATTAGCCTGAAAATCGCCTCCGGTAACCGGAGCAAATGTTACTACTATAATGCATGAGTCGCCCGGCTGAATATTCTGGCATACGTTGTTTGCGCTGAAAAGCTCCTTGTTTGCTCCGGTAATGGCGACACCCGATACAGCAAGAACTGCTCCTCCTTCGTTTTTTATTATAAGGGTGTCTTTTTTCGACTGGCCGGCTTCACAATATCCGAAGTTCATGGAAGTTTTACCGGGCATGATGGATGCATAGGCAGTCCTTCCGGTCAGCATGATCTGCTTTGCAGGCATTTCCGGGTCGTTGGAGTAGATGTTCAGATAGGAGAACTGTTCGCCTTCAATATGTGGACTGAACGAAACTTCAACCTGGCAGGTTTCACCATAATGAAGGGTGGAACAGTTGTGTCCTGAAAGCTGGAAATCGGTAGCCCACGGAATCCCCGGGAATAGTTCGTACTTAACATTTATGTTGCTGAATATTAAATCATTGGCTCCGGTATTTTTCAGAATGACTGTTTTTGTCGCTGTGCTGTTCAGAGGAACGGATCCAAGATCAACAGTTTCTTCATCTGTCTGGAGGCGAGGAGCAAGGGAAAATGCCTTCAGCGGTATTTCCATTATGAGGCCTGCGGGGATGTTGTATATGATGGTCAGCAGATTATCAGCCTTTGCCCCCGTAATGCTTTGTGTAAAGGTAACATTGACGGTATCTGTAGCAAAACCATCAAGCACGAAGGAGGTTTTATCAACCGTAAATCTTTCATCCCCGGATTTGATGCTGTCGATTCTTATTTCTTTCAGGGCCGGATTGGAGAGGACAAGTGACAGGGTGCGGCTGGCTCCTGGCTGAACAACTTCGAAATCAAGTACCTTCGGATCGGCTTTTATGTAATCCAGAGGGGGAATAAATACATAATCTATACTGTTAACAATCATGTGTCCGTTCCCGGAGGCATCCATGGCAAGATCGTTCAATGAGCCGTCGATGGGCAGTTTTATCCAGTTTCCGGAGAAGTTGGACGCAAAACGCGTCATGTAAGTTGGAAGATGAAAATAGACAAGATTGACAGCATTGAACGGATCGAAGGCAACCTTGTTAATTGAACTGAAATATTCCCCGTTGTCTATTTTTTCGTTGAACCAGACATTATTTTCCTTCCATGCATGCTTGGTGTTTTCCCTGTTATCATTATTTACCTGTCCGACATATGAGATGTGGGGACGGTTCATTTTGTCGGTCATGATTGAGGTGTACAATCCTTCTTTTTGTCCGCCTTTCCAGCCAGGTTCAACCTGTTCGGGCGGTCCCGGAATCCCGTTTATTACCCGATAATAAATTATTCCAAGGTTAACATCATAGGTACACAGATGTACATTGTCCGAACCGTCAACCGCAATATCCAGATGGCAGTATCCGCCTCCGACCTTCTTTTCTGCCTGCCAGTATCCGTTACGGGTGTTTTTGATCATAACTGTCCCATGTAATCCGGATGCTTTAATCCAGGCCACCCATAGTTCATCATGCGAAGTAACATCAATTGTGGGAAACAGGAAGGTTGAGTCGGAGACTGCAATGATTTTTGATTGCCATTGACGTCCGGGTGTCAGGGTTCCGTAATAAAGGCGGCTCTTTGGTGTGAGAGACCAGTCCTGATTGGAATAAACAACATGGATAGTCCTATCGCTGGTCATAGCAAGCCGGAAGAAACCGGATATGTAAGGAGGGCAGGTGCCGATTTTGTGATACTGCCATTTGCCGCTGCGGGTTTTGGAGGCATACATAAGGTCGCCATCCTGGCTGTAATCATCTCCTTTCCGGTAGATCAGATGGACTGTTCCATCGGGTTCCACAAGCATGCCTGCATTTGTTCCCTTGTCAACGGAGCGGGGGAAGATTGTTTTGACTTTTGTTTTTTCGCTTACTTTATTGTTCGAAGGATCCGGATCAAAAAGCGGAGTACTGGCTGTGGCATTGAATGTGAGTATACAGTCGCCTGATGTCAGCATCTTTATTGTCAGGGTGTCTTCCGATCCGTATGCCAGGCTGTCGATGTTCCAGGTTATCTTAAGGCCTTCGATGGTTACATTTCCCTTGCCGGAGGTGGCAGAAACAAAGATTGCTTCGGCGGGGATGGTGCATTCAACGCTGGCCGGTGCACGTCTGATAGGGCCGTCATTGTTGAGTACAAGAAAGTACTTCAGTGTGTCGCCTGCCGGAACAGGGTCGGCCGACTCGGTTACTGTTAACTGAAGGTCGGCACCGGGAGGCCGTTTCCAGATGTATATATCTGAATCGGATCCTTTGGTGTATTGCCAGACAACGATATCGTCATATATCCTGGGATTGGTCTGGTCTGCACCACTTTCAGAACTGACAAGTTTAATATGTGTGGTTGTGGAGAGAGCTATATTGCTAACCTGACAGACATATATGCTACGATGGATAAAATCACATATAGGCCTATAATCAACATATACCAGTTGTTTGTTTTCATACTGTGGATTAGACTGATAAGTCCAATCCGGGCCATAATCGAGAGGAAGCATTTTTCTGTAGCCTTCTCCCTCATTAAGAAAGGGCGCATAAAGGTAAACGTCTCCCTGGTCTTCATATGTAATATATATGGTCGAACGAGGGTTCTTGGTAGCCCTTGAAATAGAAGGGTGTGTCTGGTCATTTCTTTTGACAACAATGGGATATTCCACATCATTATTCCAGATATGGGTCATATATATATCCAGATTTCCATTCCTGTCGTCGGTGTAAACAACATAATCTCCTTCAATATCCGGCCAACCCTGATTTGACGGTTTTGTAACAACCGGATATTCATAATTCGTATGACAATTAAACACGTAAATATCGGCATTACCGTTCCTGAGATCAGTCCAAACAATGTTATCCCCGTCGATGGCAGGCATATACTGGTCGCCTGGTGCAGTACAAACGGCCGCTTCGCCATTCCAGGGATCCCACATGTAAATGTCTTTGTTTCCGTTCCGGGTATCGGTCCATACTATCCTGTCGCCGCTGACCCTGGGTTCGTATTGTTTATGCGGGTCGGTTGTGATGCGTATCATGGTATCTTTTTCAAGATCATAGGCATAAATATCTCCGTCATCATTCCGGTTGTCTTCCCACACCACAAATCTGTCGCTTATATCAGGATTGGTCTGGTTCGCAGGATGTTTAACAAGAGGCATTGCAATATGGGAGGGCAATGTTGACAACCGGGCGCGAAGTGTATCGCTCGGGCTGTCTGATTCATCTTTGGCTACAATACCAAAATTATAGAATGTACCCTCCTCCAGACCTTTGAAAGGATACCATAGACTTTTGACAAAGTCCACCAGTTTCCCGTTCAGGAAAACATAATAGCCCTTAATCTCATTACACTGGTCGTATGCGACCGGCCAGCGGATCGTCATGCTGGTCTCTGTTACCAGCGTATCGGTAATTGCAGAGCCCGGCTGCCAGGAAGGTGGTTCAGCGGGCAGCATCGTCACAAAAAGTGTAGAACCGGGCACTTTGTGATTTGCTGCATCAATGGCCTCCACTCTGAATGTATCTATATCACCTGCTATAAGATTCTTTACAGTATAGGAATTCAATGTGCCGCTTATCATATTTTCTTCTTTGCCGTTCTTCAGAATTCTGTAGTATTCTATTCCGTAATCATCGACAGCATGTGCCCATGTAAGTGTTGTTTTTGTTTCGGTAGTATCTGTTGCCCGGAGTTGCGGGTTGGGCCATGAGGGAGGATTATCCGGAAGGGTGGGAAAGGCATTTAAAGGTCCGTCGGTGCTCCAGTTACCTCCTTCATCCCCAGCTTCAATCTTAAAATTGTATGCAGTGGATGGTTTAAGGCCGGTAACTGTATATTTTTTGGATGATCCAATCTCTTTGATTTTTTCACCGTCTTTATAAATCCTGTATGCAGTTACCCCGTTATCATCTTTTGCACCGTTCCAGTGAAGTTCCATTTTTGTTCCCGTTACTACTTTTCCTGTATCGAGCACCTTATTTTCCCACCATGGTTTTTTTGTATCGGGGCAGGTGTTTTTGGAAAAATTGTCAACAATCTTTACGGGGTTCTGGTCACGGAAGCCAATATAGTGTCCGTCAGCAGTTGAGAATAGTTTCGACCATCCGGTGGCCTTGGCAGGGCCTATTTCGGATCCGCCTGCGGTAGGATAGAGCATGCATTCCGGATCACTGCCCGGCAGGTCTTGTATCATGGCAAAGTATTCGCCGCAGGGACTGAAATAAAACTTTGCATCGCCCTGCATGTTTGAACTATTTATAATTTTCTGACCGGCAGGTGTTTTCATTTCCTTGACTATCAGTGTATATGTGTCTACCCCGGTCAGAAATGCATAAACAAAGGTGGCATCCTTTGAGTCGGGGCTGAAACCCCAGCCTGCAATGCCCTTACCCGACGAGGGAACAGCCATAATGTCTGTGGTTGAACCGTCATAAACCTCACTTCCGTTTGAGGCATCAAAAACCTTCAGAAAAAGATGCCTGTCAGAACCTGTAATGGCTGAATAAACAAGGTATTTTCCCCTGGGGCTGAACATTATTCTTGAGGAGGAGACTGCCATTGGGGGGATTACATTGTATGTGATTGGACTTTCTCCATCCTCTGACGGGTCCGGATCGAGATTGACAAGTCTGCACCAGTGGTGCCCTGATGCATCAAATCCATGCATCACGAATTTATCTTCATCGGGGCTGAAGCCCCAGCCTGTTGCCCGGCTATTTTCATGAAAAATTACCCTGTTCTGATAAAGAATTTGAATATGAACCAGGTTGGGGGGCTGGGTATTTTCAACAACTACTGTATACTTGTATTTTGGTGAATACCCTTCATTAAGGTTTATTCCGAGCGATACGGCGGAGATGTCTTTTAGCGAAGGTGCGACATAGTTACCGTATTTTGTGCATCCGCATTCTATTCCGGGGCGCTGCCCCGGAAGGGCGGTGGTGAAACAAAACAATGTAACAGCAAGAAAAAATAATTTTTGAAATTCTCTTGTTTCCATAGCTGTAAATATTACAGTATATCGAAAATACCTTCCGCCTGTGGCAGACTAATAAGTCTATATAAATTTAGTAATCAGGTAAAAGGCGTGCAAAATTTTGTGACAAACGACGCCTGGTGATGATAAACTACGGGTTTGCAGTGATGATTTTTTTAGAAGTATTTTTGTTAGTGACTTACAGATCTACACCAAGGGTCTTTCGGATCTCATCGATAAATTTCCTTCCTACAGGAATACTTTTGTTTTCCACCGAAATCATGGTGTATTCTATTGCATCTATGTGTTTTATGTTAACTGCATATGATTTGTGAACCTGAAGGAAAAGATCTGGCGGAAGCTTATTCAGGAAATCTTTCAGTGGCGACCTGATCAGATGTTTTTTACCTTCCCTGCAGTACAATTCAAGATAATTGCCGTCTGATCTTATCCACATGAGATCATCAAACTTTATCTTGATAAGGAAATAATCTTTTCTGATGAAAATGCAATCCTGAAGAATTTTGTTAGTCGGTTCTTCATGTTTCTTTTCTGTTTCGGCACTCTTCCTGAAAATAGCTACTTCAATTGCAGTAAAGAGGTCCTTGTCGGTAAAGGGTTTAAGCAAATATCCGTCGGGCAGAACGCTTCTGGCTCTCTCAACAGTGTCTCTGTCGGCATGCGATGTCAGGAAGATAAAGGGAATTTTATAATGGTCCTTTATAATTCGTGCAAGATCAATGCCATCTCTTTCACCTTTCAGCAATATATCGAGCATGACAATATCAGGTCTGGCGGATTCAAGCAACTGTTCAGCCTCATCAGCAGTCATGGCAATACCTGTGACATTATATCCCAGTCCGGTGAGCTTTGTGCGGATATCCTCAGCAATGATCAGCTCATCTTCCACAATAAGTATCCTTATGTCGCCTGATGCTTCCATGAAAATAGCTTTATAATCCGGGAGAAATTCCTTCTTTTAAGATATAATGCCTTATCATCTGCAAAGTTAACAGTAAAGATTATACGATAATTGATTCAGAAAGTGATAATGAACCCGGTACCATTATTATTATTGAACTTGATATCTCCCCTCAGCTGCCTTGTAAGCAGTGAGACAAGCCTTAGGCCGAGTGTTTGAGCCTTGTCTATCCTGAAATTTTCCGGCATGCCTCTGCCGTTATCTCTTACAGTGAATGTATACTTATGGTTACCGTCGCTGGTGAGTGAGACAACCAGTTCGCCCTTTTCTGAGGGATTGAAAGCATATTTGTATGCATTGACAATTAGCTCATTTGCAATCAGGCCCAGTGGAATGGCAGTATCTATGTCCAGTTCAACACCTTTACATTCCACAATGCAGCTGATATTGCCCCCGGGGCTGCCATAACCTGAAGCGATGCTGTCTGCAAGCTGATGCAGGTACTTCCCGAAATCAATAATTGAGAGCTTCTCCTGCTGGTAAAGCATCTGATGGATCAGAGCCATAGATTTGACACGGTCCTGGCTCTCCTTTACGGCGTCCTTTACTCTCGGGTCAGCGATATTATAAGACTGCAGGCTAAGAAGGCTTGAAATTGTCTGTAAATTGTTCTTGACCCTGTGATGGATTTCTTTTAGAAGTATCTCCTTTTCCCTGTCAGCTTTTTTCTTTTGCCTGTAGCTGTTCCAAAGAATTGCAGATGATACAAGCACCAGAATCAGTAAAGCAGAAAGGGAATAACCCAGAATACGCTGATTTCTAAGACTCTCAGCCTGTACCCTCTGTCCCATTTTCAAATTACTTATCTCACTGTTTTTTTTAACCGTCTCGTATCTGAGTTGAAGTTCATCGATATTTTTCCTTTTTTCAGCGGTAAAAATGGTATCACTGAGTGATTTATATGCTTTGTAGAATGCAAGGGCCTTCCCGGGCTCACCCATCTGCTCATATGTATCGGCAAGCTGTTTATTTATGAGCATATTTTCATAGAAGAGGTCAAGAGAATCAGCAATTATCACTGCATCCTGCAAAAAGCTTACAGCCTTTTGGAGTTTTCCTTCACGGATATACAGTAATCCAAGATCATACAGGTTATTGACCTTTTCACGGATATTTCCGGTAAGGACTGATTTATCGATATTTTCATTGAACAAAATACGGGCGCTGTCCTGCTCTCCCTGTTCAAAAAGGACCTCGGCGAGGAATCTCCGGGAATAAAGTTCACCACTTTTGTCGTTCAGATTGTTTGCAAGAGCCAGGGAAGCCCGGAAATAGTATAGAGCCGAATCGGATAACTGCAACCGTCGGAACGACCTGCCCATGTACCTGTATGTTACGGCTTTACCCCATTGATCTCCGTTTTGCAGGAAACCATCAAGTGCTTTTCTGAAAGAAGACAGTGCTTTTTCATTATCCTGCAGCTCAAAGTAGACTGATCCCAGGTAGTTATAGGCATAAGGCAGTTTTGACAAGTAGTTCATTTTCTCAAACAGTTCCGTTGCCAGAAGAATCCTGCCGGTAGCAAGATCATAATAGCCCATGTCCTGGTAAGCAATACCTGCCAGAAGGTTTATCATTCCCTGCATAGATTCATTTCTGAGTGAATCAGCCATTTTTAAAGCATCGTTGTAATATTCCAGGGCCGTTTCATATTTTCCCCTGAGCCAGTTGATACGTCCTATGTTTGTTGTTGCAGAGGCCTTAATTGCCGTGAGGTTTTCTTTTTCTGATTGTGCAAGATTATTTTCGTACTGCGACAAAGATTCATCCAGTCTCCCCTGCAGAAAGAGCAGGTTGGCCAGGGAGTTCCTGGTGCGCAATAATCCTTCCGAGTATCCAAGCTTGTTGAACAGGGCTTGGGATTTTTCAAGCATATATAGCGAAGTATCATAGTGGCCCTGTGCCATCCAGGCGCAGGCTGCATTATGCCAAGAATTAGCTTCTTCAAGATCATTTTTCTCTTTTCTGGCTGTTTCCATAGCCTCTGAGGCCAGCTCTTTTGACCTCAAAGGAGATATGTTCAGGTATTCGGCTGACAGTGAATTGAGAAGCGCCGCTTTATCTTTTGATTCCTTTAGCAAAGTATAAAGACTATCAGTAATATGATTGCCCTGTGGAAGGGCAGGGTTTATGCAGAAGAATTTTACCAGAAAAATCAGAATCAGGTATGCTAATTTCTTCATTTTGAATGCTTATATGATAAATATAATCAAATACACGAAGAATGTTTAATAATCTGGCTGATTTAAATAGCTATAGACAAATTAAGTATTTTTATGCATATTTTCAACAGATTAGTTGATTTTTCCTCACTTGAAAGTCTAATACTGCAATTCATTTTATTTTCCCGGAACCTGAAGATCCTACAATTTCCTTACTTTTAAAAAAATACTTATTTTTGTCGGCGAAAAACAGGATCTGTCTGTAGCAGACAAATGAACGCTGAAGCTTTCTTTGTTAAGGCACCGGGATGGGATAAAGTCCTCTTTTGCCAACAGCTTCGCTAAAGCTACGTTTGTCAAAGAAGGCTACGGAGGATAAAGACTGCCTGCGCCAGGGCTACGGTGGTCGCTGCGGGGTGTAGCACAGTTGGTTAGCGCGCCACGTTCGGGACGTGGAGGTCGGAAGTTCGAGTCTTCTCACCCCGACATAAAACAGAGTGAGAGTGTTAGCGGGAGCGAGCACTCTCACTCTGTTTTCTCGCTCTCACACTCACTCTCATACTCAGAAGAAGATGAAATTATTGATCACGGAAACTTCCAATAAAAATTTGTAACTTGTAAGCACTGAAATAATCTAAATCAATCAAATCCTAATCACTATGAAAAGGTTAAAAATTTTACTCTTTTGCACGATTTTATCCGGTCTGATATCAGGTAGTCTTCTGTCGCAGAATATTGCTGTGATAAAAATCGATCCCGACCGCAAAACAGGAGCAATTGACCCTAATATTTATGGTAGTTTTCTTGAAAATATGGGTCGTGGTAGTTTATTGCAACCTGAGTCTAAGTTTGCCGATGAGAACGGATTCAGGAAAGATTTTATCGAACTTATTAAGGAGCTGAATGTCCCCGTGGTCAGATGGCCAGGTGGAAATTTTGTTTCAGGCTATAACTGGAGAGATGGGATTGGCCCAAGGGACCAGCGCCCGGCAATACTGGATCTGTCCCGGACACGAATTGAGAACAACCATATGGGAACTGATGAATATGTGAAATTCTGTAAACTGATCGGAGCTGAAAATTTTATTTGCATAAATGCAGGAACGGGCACTATTGACGATGCAGCACGCTGGGTGGAATATTGCAATTATCCGAAAGGCACCTATTATTCAGACCTCAGGATAAAATACGGCAACGAACAGCCTTTCAAGGTCAAATACTGGGCTCTTGGTAACGAGACTGACGGCCCCTGGCAGCTGGGTTATAAAAACAAGGAGGATTATGTCAAGTTTGCCATTGAGGCCGCCAAACTGATGCAGAATGCCGACCGCGATATAAAGCTTGTTGCTTCGGGCTCTTCAAATTACCCGGGGGTCGGTGGCAAATATGACCCGGATGATGGATGGACCGACTGGAACGATTATGTGCTTGACCGCATGGCCGGTGAAATAGATTATATCTCCCTCCACAGGTATGCAACCCAGGCTTTGCGCGGATTAAAGGATCAGGAGAGTTTTGCCAGCCAGATGTCTCTGGGTTGCGAAATTGACAAGATAATAAAAGTAACGAAGGGCTCGATAGAGAAGGCTATGGTGAAATCAGGAACAAGAAGGCAGATTTATATCTCCTTTGATGAATACAGTGCCCGCGGCAACAGTCTTCTGGGTTCGCTGATGCTGGCCCAGCATCTCAACTCGTTCATCCGGAATGCAGATATTGTAAAGATGGCAAATCTGACTTTTCTTACCGGACTGACAGGCAGCTCTTCTGATGGTGTATATAAAAATACGCTTTTCTATCCTTTTTATCTTTATTCCAGGAACTGCCTCGGCACATCCCTCGATGTCTTTGTTAACTGCGAAAAATATAACACTGAACTCTTCAAGGACATCCCATATCTCGACGTTTCTGCTGCACTGAATGATTCGAAAAGAGCGGTGGTACTGAATGTGATAAACAAGAATGAGACGAAGGCAATAGTCACTGATATTGTATTACAGGCAGGTGAATATACAGGGAACGCCAAAGCTCACGAGATAAACGGCGAATCCGTAAATTCAACAAATACCGCTGAAAAAGAGGATGTGAAGATTGTAACAAAAGATGTAAGATTCAAAGGAAATACGATACGTTACACCTTCCCGGCCCATTCATTGACACAGATTGAAATACCAGTAAAATAGCAATACAGGCAGAAGATATTACTTCAACTTAAGTATTCTTGCGAACCGGCAAGGTGAATTATCATAACGATTTATCGTCATACTTTAGTAAAAGGAAGAATGAGATCAGATATCTGAAATGCCGGTAAACTTTACTAAATTTGACTATCGAATGCAAAAAGTCAGATTCCATGCCTTTATAAGCTATTTAGCTTAATTAAATGAGCTTTTAAAAAAAATCCGTTTGAAGTAGAGAGCCACATTTACAAGACCTATCATAACAGGAACTTCGACAAGCGGACCAATCACCGCTGCAAATGCTTCCCCGGAATTTATTCCGAACACAGCAATTGCTACGGCTATTGTCAATTCAAAATTATTGCTGGCTGCAGTAAAGGAAAGCGTTGTTGACTGCTCATAGTTAGCTCCGATTCTCTTGCTCATAAAGAATGATATTATAAACATCACCAAGAAGTAAATAACCAAAGGTATGGCGATACGAACAACGTCCAATGGGATTTTAATAATATATTCCCCTTTCAATGAAAACATTACGATGATTGTAAACAGAAGGGCAATCAAGGTTAACGGACTGATTTTGGGAATGAACTTTGTATTATACCAGCCTTTATCCTTAACACGAATTAGAACAAACCTGGTCAGGAAGCCAGCAATAAATGGGATTCCCAGATAAATGAATACACTTTTTGCAATCTGACCAATCGTTATCTGGGCAACGGTTTCATTTGTGGGCAGTCCAAACCATGCAGGAAGTATTGCAATGAACAGGTAAGCATAAACTGAAAAAAACAGGACCTGAAAAATAGAGTTAAATGCAACCAGTCCTGCAGCGTATTCAGTGTCTCCTTTTGCGAGCTCATTCCATACAATTACCATTGCAATGCATCGTGCCAGACCTATAAGGATCAATCCGTACATGTAATCGACATTGAACCGGAGGAAGACAATTGCCAGAACGAACATCAAAACAGGACCGATTATCCAGTTTTGTATCAACGACAATCCAAGAACCTTTGTATTTCGAAAAACATCGCCTAATTCTTCATATTTCACCTTGGCAAGCGGAGGGTACATCATTACGATTAATCCTATTGCAATCGGGATGTTGGTCGTACCGGAAGAGAGGCTGTTCCAGAATTTGGCAATATTGGGACTTAACCACCCTGCAATGACTCCAATAAACATTGCAAGGAATATCCACAGAGTGAGATAACGGTCAAGAAACTTTAAGCGTTTTGTTGATGGCATAATCTTGGTAGTTTAATGTTTATAGCCTGAAACCGTTATGCTGTAGATACCAGCTTCCCCGTTTCTGAACAAATCTAATTCATCAGAGGTCAGGTATTTTATCAGGAGTTCATCAGGGAGGGATATTTCTTTTTGTTTATGCACCTGGATATCATGGAAACCACTCTGTTTTATTATTCCAAGATATTCATTCATTTCAATTGCCCCTGAAACACATCCAACATACATTTCAGCATCCTTCTGCAGTTTATCGGGAAGGGAACCTTTTACTACCACATCGGAGACGCAGAAGTGCCCATCAGTCTTTAATACACGGAATATTTCAGAAAACGCCTTGTTTTTGTCTGGTACCAGATTCAATACGCAGTTTGACAGGACAACATCATAGGTGCCACCTGGCAAAGGCATATCTTCAATGTCTCCCTTGATGAAGAATACATTCTTGTAACCGAGTTTGTTTAGATTCTTCTCTGCCTTCTCAACCATTTCATCAGTCAAATCGAGACCTGTTACCTTTCCGGTTTCACCAACAAGAGCATGGGCTACAAAACAATCATTCCCGGCACCGCTCCCAAGATCAAGTACATGATCGCCTTTTTTTATATCTGCGAAATCAGTAGGGATACCGCATCCAAGGTTGAGATCTGCATCGGGATTGTATCCATCTTTCGATTCATAATTCTCACTGAATACTGTATAATCAACCTGAGGTCCGCAACAGGATGAACTGCAACAGCACGATCCTTCGGAACCATTCTGTTCTGCAATCTTCCCATATTTTTCCTTAACGATACTCTTTAAATCTTCTGATTTCATAATAGTTGTTTAAGCTCATTAATGTAAAGTTTGTAAAATGTGTCTTTTATGCTATCCCTGACCTGCCTGAATTCATTCATGATAAAACCTTCCGAACCTGTGGCATTTGACGGATCCTCGAAGCCCATATGTAACCTGTGTTTCACTTTGCCTGTGAACACTGGACATGTTTCATTTGCACTGTCACAAACGGTTATAACATAATCCCATTCATCACCGATATACTCATCAACGGATTTCGGGTAATGCCCGCTTATGTCAATGCCTGTCTCAGCCATCACATTAACAGCCCTGCGGTTTACTTCATATCCTGGCACCGTTCCCGCAGAATGCACTTCAAGCCTTTTGTCGAAAGATTGCAGAAAACCATGTGCCATCTGACTGCGGCAGCTGTTGCCGGTGCACAGGATCAGTATTTTTAATGTTTTATCTGCCATTTTAAAATGTTTTTACCGGAAAGTTCATGCAAATATAAAAACATTTCGTATATTTGCGAAATATTGAAATAAAAATTCAGTTCATGGCACAAAAGATTGAATTACCAGTGAATGTAAGGGAAATTGCACGGATAGCAAAAGCGCTAAGCCACCCGGTAAGGGTTTATATCCTTATGAAGCTTGCTAAGATGGATTCATGCTGTTACAGCGGGGACCTGGTGGATGAATTACCAATAGGACGCTCAACACTCTCCCAGCATCTCAAAGAGCTCAAGTTTTCAGGTCTGATCCAGGGAGAAATCAACCCGCCGTTTATAAAATATTGTATAAACAGGAAAAACTGGGAAGCAGCGAAAGAACTTTTGAACTTATTTCTTAATCAGGAAAATGTACAAGAGTTCACTTGTGATAATTTCGAAACAGAAACACATAAATAGAGTCATTCATTTTCAAATTAACTCATTTTCAAATTTTCAAATTAAATGCAATGAATGTAAAAATTCTGGGGACCGGTTGTCCCAAATGTAAAACGCTTGAAAAAGTTACCCGTGAGGCTGTTGCTGAAACCGGAATCGATGCAACAATTGAGAAAGTGGAAGATATCGTTAAGATAATGGAGTACAGGGTAATGCATACGCCAGGACTTGTTATTAACGGTAAAGTTGTACTGAGCGGTTATGTTCCAACTGCAGGTGAAATAAGGAAAATATTAGAAACCCAGGAATAAGTGATAGAAATTATATGGAAGTCAAGAAAGAACTAAAAATACTTGGCTGGATAGTTGCAGTATTTACATTTTCTTTCTTTCTACCAATTGAAAGTGCAAGATTCAATACAGCCATTGCTGCAACTCTTGATCTTGTTAAATGGTATGCACAGGAGCATATCATTCTCTGCCTGCTTCCTGCCTTCTTCATAGCAGGAGTGATCTCAGTATTTGTAAGCCAGGCTTCGGTACTTAAATATTTCGGAGCGCAGGCAAAGAAATGGGTGGCATATACAGTTGCTTCAGTTTCCGGGACAATCCTGGCAGTGTGTTCCTGTACAATCCTTCCACTCTTTTCAAGTATCCACAAAAGGGGCGCAGGTCTTGGTCCGGCAATTGCTTTTTTATATTCCGGGCCTGCAATTAATATTCTTGCAATAATATTAACTGCCCGCATACTCGGATTTGAAATGGGGCTTGCAAGATTTATAGGGGCAGTATCATTCAGTATTATAATAGGAATGCTGATGGCTCTGATCTACCGGAAGGAGGAAAAAGCCAAAAGAGAAGAACAGATGAATATTGTCCCTCCACCCGAAAAAAGACCTATGTGGCAGACATCGCTTCATTTCTTTACTCTGGTTCTTATTCTTGTCTTTGCCAACTGGGGTAAACCTGCTGAAGGTGATACAACCAGTACATGGTATGCCATCTGGCACTACAAATGGTGGATCACGGGATTCTTCAGTATTGTTCTGGGGTATTCACTTATTAGAATTCTTAAGATCAAATGGCAGTGGGTCATTGGTGCTGCAATTGTAACAATTGTTACAATTTTAATTTCCAATTCTTTCATAGAGAGCGATAAGTTGCGTCCCCTTGTACCAATGCTTGTCGGAATTATTGCATTGAGTATTATCACGATCCTCGATAAGGTGGATGAAGAAAACAAAGCCTGGACAATTGCCACATGGGATTTCGCCAAACAGATCCTCCCGTTGCTTGCCATCGGAGTTGTTACGGCAGGTTTTCTGCTCGGATCAACCCATGACGGAAAGGCCATTCCCGGAGTAATACCAAATGAGTGGATATCGGCACTTGTCGGAGGCAATTCGGTGTTTTCAAACTTTTTTGCATCGGTTGTAGGGGCATTCATGTATTTCGCAACCCTTACTGAAGTGCCAATCCTTCAGGGACTTATTGCATCGGGAATGGGTAAGGGACCGGCACTTGCACTTCTTCTTGCAGGACCATCACTTTCATTACCAAATATGCTGGTAATAAGGGGCGTTATCGGAACTCAGAAAACTGTTGTTTACGTAAGCCTTGTAGTAATAATGGCTACAATTACCGGATTGATATATGGTTCAATATTTTAAAATGTTATTTTCAGGTTCTGCATGAACCAGTAGTATTTCTTTATGAAACTACTTATTATATTCACAGCAATATGCCTTTTTGTCTCACTGATTGTTAACCGTCAGAAGACCTGGGCAGGCGTTAAGAAAGGAGCACTTATGTTTTTCAGGCTCCTTCCCACTCTTGTATTGATGCTTGCTTTAGTCAGCATAGTCCTGTATCTGATCCCTGAAGAAAAACTCGTGGAATATATGGGTGAAGGATCAGGCATTACTGGTTGGATGACTGCCGCACTTTTTGGATCTGTTGCCCTTATACCCGGTTTTATCGCTTACCCTCTTTGTGGAATACTGATTAAAAGCGGTGTTGCATATTCCGTTATTGCTGTTTTTATTACGATCCTGATGATGACCGGATTTCTTACACTTCCGGTAGAGGCCAGATTCTTTGGCTGGAGGGTAAGTATATTAAGAAACCTTGTCAGCCTTGTTGCGGCACTTTTAATAGGATTAATAATGGGATTTTTCTTATGAAGAAAGTTCAAAAATATATTCCCCCGATTTTTTTCATAATCCTTATCGGATTATCCTGGTTGTTTGACTTTGCTGCAGGAGAACAGATCGGATTGAACTTCTGGATGTTTTTTAAAGAGATGATTTTATTTCTCCCTCTGATGTTTATCCTGATTGGATTGTTCGATGTATGGGTTCCCCGGGAGAATATTGAAAAACATATAGGTAAAGAATCAGGGTGGAAAGGCACCGGCCTGGTCATCCTTCTTGCAACTCTTCAGGCAGGTCCGCTGTATGGTGCATTCCCCTTTGCTTACATTTTATGGAAGAAAGGTTGTTCAGTAAGAAATGTCTTCATTTATCTTGGTGCTTTTTCAACAATTAAGATCCCGATGCTGACATTTGAAATCGGATTTCTGGGATTGAAATTTTCACTTCTTCGGACTCTGATCACGTTGCCGGTTTTTATTCTGATCGGGTATCTGATGGAAGGATACTTAAAGGGAAAAAATTTTGATGTGAAACAACCATAGTTAAGCACAGGAGACTGCATAGCTGTTCCCCATCAGGCTGAATCAAGAAGCATTAATGCTTTAACTGATCTTGAAATACTTGTTGTACAGGGAATTACAAAGCAACACCAGAATTAAATATGTTTCCTTATTATGGTTTGATTTTTTCAAACAATCCTATGAGTTTTGTTTTATAGATCTCAGCAATCTGCGGTTCATGTTCCCCGATTGGTTTTACAGGGATCAGATCTATTACTTCTGAGGCAGATAAACCGGATTTGTACATCAGATCAAGAGATGCGATGATAGTTTCATAGATCGATTTTTTGCTTTCTTCTTCCGACAGACCAGTTTGTACTCCTATCCCGGCAAGTTCTCTCCACTGAAACCAGAAATATGTCGGAAGCATTGCAGACATGATCGCATAACTTTCAAGCTTTTCTTCGGAGACTTCAAAAATGGTTCCAAGTGAACTCAACATGTTGAATACCTCTTTCCTGCCTGAAGGATCAAAAACATCAGCAAATGTCACCGGATTATACCCCTCGTTGATATATGAAGTAGCATTTGGGATCAATCTCGCCAGGTTCTTAACATGAGCTAATTTCATTGATAACTTTGGCAGATTGATCTTTGGAGCCAGAGAGATCACAATTGCATCTGATTTTACATCATTTTTAATAAGCTCCAGCATATCCATCACCACTGGCGGGTGAAGTGCAATGAAAACCACATCCTGACCGGCAGCTTTCTTCGCATCAGAAGGTTCAACTTCAGGAAACAGTTTCTTAAGATTTGCGATGACTTCCGGGTTGGTGTCAGTCACGACAATCTTACCAAACTTCACATTTTTATTTTTAAAACCCTGCAGAAGGATTTTAGTCACCCTTCCGCCACCGATAAAGCCAATTGATTTATTCATAGTATTATTTCTTAATTGTTTGATAATCCAAATCATTATTTCTGTGTCTCAGTTTTAAGAATACTGAACTGATCATGTATGAAATATATTATTGAAATTAAAACGCTAATAACAACTGATATGTCAAATATAGTGTAGGCCACCCTGACTATCTGGTAGATCAGGTCGAACTTGATCATCATCAAAATGCCTGATATAATAGCCAGGATCAGGAAAAAAGTCTGAAGTTTGCAAAGCAGGCTTCCTGAAAGGTTTTCTTTCTTCATTCTCATCCAGGTATATACTCCGGCAACCAATGCGATTACTGTTATTATGAAATGACTGGCATCAAGTGTCAGTCTGTCGGGGAGCACATAAATGTTAACATCAGGTTTCAAAAAGACAAGGGCTACTCCGGCAGCCAGCACACTATACAAAATATAGAGATAGCCTGCTTTCACAGCGAAGAACTTCTCTTTTCGGTTCCAGGTACAGACTACTGAAATGAGTAATGTCAGAAGCAGGAAAAGAATTGCAGGATAGGCAAATGACTTAACAATTTGTTCCCGGAAGGCTGACATTCCCATCATGAAACCGCTCATGCCAAGTTTTTTATATTGAGGTTCCAACACAGGATTGCCGTCATCTCCAAACGGGTATTTTACAACCTGTCTGAAAAACATGTCGGACCCGTAAGCGTGACAATCAATACAACCGTTGGTACCTAATCCCGCTTTTGCCGGAAATACATCATGGCTGTATTTGTAAACCGATGCATAGGGTGAGGATTCCCAGTATTCCTTTTCAAGCATTTGATATTCAGTCCCTGAAAGATACATTCTGTCGTTATTGATCCATACAACCTTTCTTCCTGCGAGGTCGTATCCCTGATCTTTCATGTATGCAGTTACTGAATTGATTAAGGCATCAATCTCTTCAGCAGTGTTGACCTCAGGGATGGTGTCAGAATTATCATCTCTGATTTTTGCCAGTTCGGGATATTTTGAATTGTCTTTTCTGTGAATGATCCACATATTGTATATATCCCTTTGTTTCGGCTGGTTAAGTCCCTTTTTCCCTTCAGTGTAAATTCCCGGCCATGCACTATGTACTGCATTCACCGGGAAGATCTGTCCTTTGTATTTTGCAAACTGAGGAACGAAAGGATCCGAAGGCTGGTCTTTTGCTGTGAACATTGTCAGTTCCCCGTAATGGTTCCAGTAATTCATGTTCTGATCATAGAATGTCCATATATATTTTGGCGGAGGCGAGATTTTAGTTCCCGGATTATACACGTCGCTTACCTGGACCAGGGCTGATTTCACTTTCCTTTGGGGTATATGGCAGGCCTGACATGAGAGCTTTTCAAGATGGAGATCAGGAAGCCAGGCGTGTTTTGCAACAGGGGCATTTAAATAACCTGTGGTATGACAATCGTTGCAGGTCCGTACCGTATTGTCAAGATCATTCCTCACCCACCCTGAAGGATCATCTCCCTTACCAAACTGATGAATTTCCTTTCCCTTTATTCGTGGATCGGATGCCATTGAACCCGAAACATGGCAGTCAACACATTTTAAACCTTTGGCAATATGGACATCTGTAAATTCGGTGAAAGATGAACCACGTTTCTTCCATTGAGGCTTTGAATGGCAATTGAGACAAGTTTCATTTCTTGGTTCTCTTACAAGATGCATTGAAACTTTACCATCGGGTCCAAACTTGGCAAGGTTGTATTTTACCTTTATATCTATTGTATCCTTGATTGATCCATCAACAGATGCTAATCCTGAGCCAGCGGTAGCCATCCATTTAAAGTTGAATTTTGCAAGATGGTCGTTCCTGGTTTTATAATCGTATTCAGGAAGATGGCAGAGGTTACAGTCAGCTTCAATCACCCCCGACCGGTTCCAATATGCCTGGAAATAATCTCCATCGAAATTATTATTTCCCCCGGCTGTAAAACCCTTCTCTTCCATATGCTTATCATATCTGAATCCTTCCCTGTCATATTCGAGAGGTCCTCCACCGGGGTGGCATGTTGCACAGCCGTTTGTTATAAAAGTGAAAGAGGTCATATCCATTTCCTTCGCTGAGGAATTAGTCTTTGGTGAAAGATAATTATACAGGGGAGCGGGGGAGCACCAGTTTCCACCGTAATTTCCGGGATTGGAAACCCATTGATATCTTTCGGTCAGGATCCCTGTAGCGGTTTCGTCCTTCCCCTGCTGGAAATGAAATCCCTGTGTTATTTTATCATAATCATGACATTTCCCGCAGGTTTGCTTCGGGGAGTAGGGTTTATCGGCATTGACTCCATTAACGGGATCAATAATACTTCCGTCTTCATCATACAAATTAAAGGGGGGGCATACACCTGACGATGTTGTCAACTCCCGGTCTGTCAAAAGAACCTCCTTCCTTTCAGTCCGTAAAGTAACCATCGTTATTACAACCATAACAATAGCAATAAAGAATAACAAAACGTAGATGCTTGTGGACCTCATAGTATTATATTTATGGTTTATTCTTGCTTTTTTCTCTTGCCTTAAGCTGGCACATACATGAACCTGACAGGCGGTAATTTACATCAGTATTTATGGGAAGTCCGTCTCTTTCCCAGTCGACAATTCCGCCTGCCATATTGGCAACATTATCATATCCGTGAGAATTCATGAACAAAACACCCTCATGGCTTCTCAGACCGACAGAATCAGCAAAGATCAATGGTTTGTCATCCGGCAGTTCTTTAAAATGTTCCTCAAGCTGACTCAAGGGGATATAAATCACTTTGTCAACTTTAAACATTTTGAAAGCACTCAGGTAGTCTTCACGAACGTCGACAATTATTGCCCCCCCTTCACAAAGCGCAAAAGACTCCCGGGGTGTAAGGTTATGGACACCATGTGAAAAAAAACCGGCACTAAACCATTTATTCATTGTAAAAATGGTTATTAACTTTTTTCGTATTTGACTATTTTAATTTCGGCAAAATCCTTAAAATGCTTTCTGAGAAGTTTCCAGTTTTCGTAATTAATACAATACTGAAGTTTCGGAGGGTCAATGCACCCCTGTATTAATCCGGCTCTTTTCAGTTCTGCTAGATGCTGGTATACTGTTGAATTAGCCAGATTTAGTTCATTGGATATATCTGTGAAACGGCATGTGTCAAGTGAAGCAAGATGACGGAGGATTGCAATCCTGGCCGGATGACCCAATGCTTTGGCGAATCTGGCAATTTTTATATCCTCCTGTGTATAATTTCTTTTATCCCCTGGATTCATAAAAATGAACTAAGATTAAGACAAAAACAGATGATCTTTTCGTAAAATTACGAAAATTATGAGAAAATCACTCTTATAATCTGAGAAAACAAGCATTTATATATCTAATCTTACTATTTAATACCCATCTGAGAAATTAAAGGTTTTTTTATCTCCTCAATGCGCGCTCAACAAATCTATCTGTATTCCGAATCGGATTCTTTTCAAATCCCTGGGCTGTCGGAGGTGCTGTTCTGATGACTTTAATACAACATTCTGTACACGTATGCTCCATTCATGCACATAATTTTCGGAGGAGCTCCTATATCCCTGCAAATGTGGATATTTATTATAGCTGTGAGTCTCATTGTTTTTATAATTATCGAACTTGAAAAATGGATCAGGAAACTTCCTCTTCATCCTTTTTGAGTTTAATATTCTGGTATTACTGATCAGATCAGAAGATATTTTTTGTACATTTGAATTCAGGTTCTCGCTGGATAAAGAAATTAATAATTTTATAGCTTACTATGGAAACTGCAGCTAATCAGGATCTTCATTTAGCATTTGACTTTGTTCAATACACAAACCGCAGTATCTTTCTTACCGGAAAAGCAGGAACAGGAAAGACTACCTTTCTGAAAGATCTGAAACAAATCTCCCCGAAAAGAATGATAGTTGTTGCTCCGACAGGCGTAGCTGCAATAAATGCGGGAGGAGTTACAATCCATTCTTTCTTTCAATTACCGTTTCACCCTTATATTCCTTCATTTTACCTGCCGGAACAAAATCTTAACCGCCAGGCAGACCGTAATGATCCGACCGGATATAAAATGAGCCGCGAAAAGATTAACATTATCAAAAGTCTCGACCTGCTTATAATTGATGAGATAAGCATGGTAAGGGCTGATACCCTTGACGCTATTGATTCTGCATTGAGAAGATATAAAAACCGATATCTGCCGTTCGGCGGGGTACAGCTTTTGATGATAGGTGATCTTCAGCAGCTTGCTCCTGTTATCAAAGAAGAAGACAACGAAATACTAAGCAAATATTATGATTCGTATTTTTTCTTCGGAAGTAAGGCCCTCCGAAGCACAGATTATGTGACTATTGAATTGAAACATATTTTCAGGCAGAATGATCAGATCTTTATTGACCTTCTAAACAGGATCCGCGAAAACAAAGTGGATCAGGATGTGCTGAATGAACTTAACAAAAGGTATATACCTGATTTTGATCCTGATTCGGGAGGTGGTTATATTACTCTTACAACACATAATCAACAGGCTCAGAAGATAAATGATTCAAAGCTCGAAAAGCTGCCCGGTAAGACTCATACTTTCACAGCCACTGTAAAAGATGAATTTCCGGAGCTGTCATATCCTAATGCAACTGAACTGGTCCTGAAAACAGGAGCGCAGGTTATGTTTGTAAAGAATGATATATCGAAAGACAAGCTGTTCTTTAACGGAAAAATAGGGAAGGTGAAATATTTCGATAACGATGTAATTGTCGTTAAATGTCCTGACGATGATTTCAGTATCAGGGTTGAAAAGGCCGAATGGCAAAACATGAAGTATTCGCTTAATGAAGAAACCAAAGAGATTGAGGAGACAGTTATCGGAACATTTACCCAATATCCTCTCAGATTAGCCTGGGCAATAACAATACATAAGAGCCAGGGTCTTACCTTCGACAGGGTCATAATTGATGCATGTGCTGCGTTTGCCCACGGGCAGGTGTATGTCGCCCTCAGCCGGTGCCGTACATTGGACGGGATTGTACTTAGCAGCCGAATCAACAGCCGGAGCTTTATTGATAATCCGCAAATTTCCGGATTTGTGAACGGTTCGACAAAAAACCTGCCAGACAGGAACGAGCTTGAAGAGTCAAAAAAAGTTTTCCAACGGCAGCTGATCTCGGAGCTTTTCGATTTTTCTTCATTACTAAACAAACTCAATTATTGTCTTAAGATTGTCAATGAACACAAAGACAAAATATCTGGAAATCTAAATGTGAAGCTCGAAAATACTTTATCAGCAGTCAGGACCGACCTTAATGAAGTCTCTGAAAAGTTCCAGCCTCAGTTAAAAATCCTGTTGGATGAAAATCCTGAACCTGAATTAAATATTACCCTGCAGGAAAGGTTAAAAAAGGCAGCCGTTTACTTCTCTGATAAACTAGAGACTATAATCAAAGAAATACCCGGCGGATCAGTTGCAGTGGAAACAGATAACAGGGCAGTTCGCAGGGCAATTATTGAGGCTTTGGAGCGGGCAGAGAAAGAGGGATTAATAAAGCTGGCCTGCTTTAATGCTGTCAGACCGGGCTTTGAGATAGGAAGATATCTTGATGCCAGGGCAAAATCGGCCATTGATTTACCTGCTGTAAGATCACATAAGGTTAAATCAGTAGTAGATAATTCCGGGATAGTTAAACACCCATTGTTACTGGAACGGCTCAGGGAATGGCGGAATATTAAAGCAAAGGAAACGGACCTGCCGCATTATATGATACTGCCCCGGAGAACAATGATATCCATTGTGAATTATGTGCCACAGTCACTATCTGAGCTTAAGCGAATAAAAGGCATGGGCACAAAGAAATCAGCAAAATATGGTGAAGAGATACTGGAGATCATCATTTCATATTGTACTGAAAAATGTATTGAATCGTCTTCTATCCCGCTCGTTGAAAAAAAGAAAGAAAAGAAGGTAAGGGAAAATACGAAGAAAATTAGCTATGATCTTTTCAGGGAAGGTAAGACAATTCCACAGATAGCAGCTGAAAGGCAGCTGAGTATCAGTACAATTGAAGGACACCTTGATTATTATGTTAGTACGGGTGATATTCCGGTTGACAAATTTGTATCGCAGGAAATTATTGATTTGATAACAGAAAAGCTTGACGGGGTTGATGATCTGAGGATGGGGCCGGTTAAAGAAGCTCTGGGGGAAAAGGTTTCCTGGAGCGACATACGGTTTGTGATGAGCCATCTCACTTACCTCAGGAAGCAGAGGGTAAGTCACCGAGGGCACAATCAGCGTGGGGCAGGAGGCAGTGGATGAAGAATCTGATAATTGTGAGCAGTGAGTTTATAAATGAAAAACAATTTAGTTCCTGCTCTTTTTGGGGAAGGTCAGGAAGGGGGTATTCTAAGGTTGCATGGTGATTGGGATCTTTTAAAAACTCTTTATAGCTTTGCTCAGCTTAACAATTATCCGGCAATATGCGTTACAAAACCACAGGTAAAAAGAACATACAACCCTTCGAACCGCCCTGCCGGAAGACTATCTATCATACGCGTGAGGATGCTGAGGATATGATCAGACATATTGCTGAAACCAGAACCGGAAGAATGATCACGGCTTACAGGTGCGAGGCATGCGGTTTCTGGCATCTTACCAGTAAACAGAAATAGTCTTATAGTCTGAGAGTCTGATAGTCTTGGAGTCGCGAAATGAGAATAAACTCACTACTCATTACTCATCGCTCATCGCTCACCACTTCCGCTATCGCGGAATTTCGTCTCCGCCAGTCGGCGGATCCTCAATCACTGTTAGTTCCCAAGTGCATTCATCAGGCTGCGTTCCAGCTCCCTGAAATACTCCGATTCAAGCGAACGCTTTTCAAAAGGCAGATCAATCTGCTTTTTCGTTATTATTTGTGCCGGGGCCCGGCTCAGGACAATTATATCGTTACCAAGCAGGAGTGCTTCATCGACATCGTGGGTAACAAAGATGACAGTTCTTTTATCTGTCTGCCACATCCTTGAGAAGATCCGGATAAGATTCAATTTCAGTTTAATATCCAGTCCCTTAAGCGGTTCATCCATTAAGATTATATCGGAAGGATATGCAAAAGCCCTGGCTATTGAAACTCTCTGCCTCATACCGCCGCTCAGCTTGCCGGGATAAAAACCGGCAAAATCTTCAAGCTCCATAAGCCTGATGAGCTGCTCTGTGATCTTTTTCCGATCTTCTTCAGGGATATCTCTTCGTAGAACAAATCCGATATTTTCTTCAACAGTTTTCCACGGTAGCAGTCTTGGATCCTGGAAGATATAGGAGATCGTCTTTTCATTGAAGCCGGACAAATGACCACTGTCGGGCTGGATGATATCGCCAATGATATTGAGCAACGTTGTTTTACCGCAACCTGAAGGACCCAGGATAGAGGTTATAGTACCTTCCTGAAAAGAGATATTGAAATCACTGAATAATGTGAGCTTATCAAATTTCTTGCACAGGTTTTTGATCTCCAGGCTCATACTCAGGATCTCCATGTAATAAATTTGCTTTCAATCCATCTTATCGTTTTCTCAAATATGAAGCTGATAAGCACTGCAATTATTGTCCAGGCTATTACGGCATCAACATTCAGGAATGTCTGCGCATTTTGCATCATAGTGCCAATTCCATATTCCGGCTGGCTGAGAACTTCACCAATTATAATTGCCCTCCATCCAATACCCAGGGCACTGGATGCTCCGCTGACAATGAAAGGCATAATAGCCGGGATATATAATTCACGTATGATCCTTTTCCGGCTTATCTTGTAAAATGTTGCCATGACGACAAGCTCACTGTCGATGCTCCGGATACCATCGCTTACATTTGTAGTGATGAAAGGGAACATTGTAAGCATTCCTATAAAAACGGGTACCGCGCCAGGATGAAACCATATAAGGGCGAGCAGAATGATTGATATCACCGGTATTGAACGGATTGTCACCAGTATAGGTTGAAGGAATGCATTGATATTAGGATTAATACCTGTTATAATCCCTGTCGCGATGCCCAGGATACCGGAAATAATAAATCCTGTAAGACCTCGGAGGATGGTGGTACCTACCGTGGCAAGGAACCCGGTGTTGCCAAAAAGGGTTAAAGTGGTTACAAGGGTTTTCTCAGGCGAAGGAAGAACGAAATCGGATCTTAAATGCAGGGAAAGGATCTTCCAGACGACAAGCATACAGATCACCGAAGCAAGGCTTATATATCTTTTATTAATAGATGAAATTCTCATCAGGCATTTTTCCTCCGACAATATCCGGATTCAATTTATAAAAAACATTCAGATAATCCTCAATTTCTTTTTTTACCTCTGAGGCTTTTTCAAACCTGAGATTAGAACCAGGAATAGCATTAACTGCAATATCGGCATCTGGCAGTATGCCATATTTGACAATCAGAGCCGCTGCACTGTCAGGATGCTGATTCACCCAGCCGGTCGAAAAGGCATATGCTGATATAATACTTTTCACAATTTCAGGATCGTCCTGAATGACATTTTCCCTCCCGAGAAAAGCTGTTTCAGCCAGGGCAGCATTCTCAAATTTTTTCCATTCTTTTTCAAGATCGAAAATCAGCCTGATATCTTTGTTTTTCTGTATAACAAAGCTTGTCAGGGGTTCAGAAACAATTGCCAGTCCCGCCTGCCCGGCAGCCACAGCATTAGCCAGATCGATATGGGTTGGGAAACTATAATCAAGAGATACATCTTTATCAGGATCAATGTTATTTTTCAGTAGAAGGTGGCGGAACAGAACATCAGGAGTCATTCCCCTTGCCATAACATAGATACGTCTATTCCTCAGATCTTCCCAGTTACTGACTCCCGGATTGCTTCCGACAAGATAAAGAGTTCCCCATACAGGGATGCCTATAAGTCTGTATTTCAATCCCTTATTATACATTATAGCGGCCATTGTAGTTGGCAGTATGGCAAAATCGGCTGTGCCATTAAGCATCATTTTCCTGACCTGCAGAGGTTCATTCAGGATCTTTACTTCCACTGAATGTCCCGTGCCATGGTTCAGACTGTCGATCATCCTTATCATACCCATTGCAGAGGGACCTTTCAGAGTGGCAATAGTGTGCTCAGGGCTGCCTGCTTCTTTCCGTACCTTGTTGCCGCATCCGTAAAGAACAAAAATTAACAGGAATAAACATGACAGCCTTTTCAGCATAAAGGAATTATTTATGCAAAACTATCGATTCAAAGAATTCAGCCATCATTTTTAGCCGGGTTTCTTTTAATTAATCAATTAAGGTTGTCAATAATGATGTTCAGGCTTATCACAATAATTTACTTTTGAAACCAGCATTTCATTTTGGATATTGAAAAAAAATCACGACCTTTGTGAAATAATTAACAGAAGGCCTGTGAGGTCTGAGAAGTGTTCCGGATGGCATCAGATGGTAATTCGGGAATTCAAGGACAAGCAGGTTAAAGATCAATCTAACCCGGAGGTATTCTGATGGAAAAGAGAGTTGGATCAGTAATTATCCTGATTGAGACACACGAGAACGTTCAGCAGCTGAACGAGATCATTTCAAAGCATTCGCAAATCATTATCGGACGCCTAGGCCTGCCACGAAGCACCGGCCAGAGCCTCATTTCTCTTGTTCTTGAAGGTACCACCGATCAGATTGGTTCACTTACGGGCCAGTTGGGCCGTTTAAGCGGAATTCAGATTAAGTCGGTACTTTTAAAGAACATGAAAGATGAATAGATTTTGGTTTTTAAATGCTTTTTTCGCACTTGTTTTTTCACTAAACTCATTCGGACAGAAATATCTTCTTCAGGGTGTTGTCCGTGATTCAGTAAATAACAAAACTATAGAAAGTGTCGTAGCCCAGGTGATGCCTGTCGGCGTCACGAATACAGCAATGCTTAATGAGGTTTCCGATGTACGGGGCCGCTTTGCATTTTCATTGCCTGCAGGCAGATATCTTCTGGCTGTGAAGATACTGGGCTATACTCCCCTTGTTCGTGAAATAAGTATCAGCAGCGATATAGAACTGGAATTTCTACTGTCACCGCAGACAATAAGTCTTGGAGAAGTGGAGGTTACAAGTCTGATTGTCCACCGTAAGGTAAGGGATCTGCCAACCCCGATAACTGTCGTACCGTCATATAAATACAATAAGCTGTCAGCCATTACACTTTCCAATGTCCTTGCATCTGAACCGGGTATATCTATGGGTAATGATGGGGTATGGTCCACTAATATAAATATCCGCGGATTCAACGAAAGCCGTCTTGTCACGTTGATTGATGGTAACCGGGTGGAAACAGCGACTGATCTGACTGCTTCACTCAGCATGACTGATGTTAACGATATCGAAAGAGTCGAAGTTGTTAAAGGTGCTCAGTCGTCTCTTTATGGCACCGGTGCCATGGGAGGAATTGTTAATATAATTACAAAAGAGGGACATTTTTCAGAAAAGCCTTATTTCTCAGGAAATATTATCTCCGGCTTTGCTTCCGCCAACAAGCTTTTTATGAATCATGCAGATATAAATACAGGCTCAGATAAATGGTATCTGAGGTTAAGTGGTGCATACGGTAAAGCAGATGATATACGGACACCTGAAGGCGTTCTGCCAAACAGCCAGTTCACGACAAGCAACATAACTGCAAAGGTTGGAGTGAAGCCTCTTGAAAATCATATCTTCAATCTTCAATACCAGCGCAACTGGTCTACCGATGTTGGCATTCCAGGGGGCAGTGCTTTCCCGGGGCCTGCAACAGCTACATATACAGATATAGGAAGGCAGCTGCTGGCTGCAGGTTATGAGATAAAGAATATCGGAGCAAAACTTGAATCTTTAAAACTTAGATATTTTTTACAGTATATTCAACGTGATGTCGCTCTGTATCCCAATACTGTGACTCTTAATCCTACTCCTACAGGCTCACAACGAATTACTCCGGGGCTCGTTACCCCGATCGGAGATCATTTTACCCAGGGTGGTAAGCTGCAGAGTACATGGAACCTTTCTGACAAAAACACCCTTATTGCCGGACTGGATCTATGGTCCCGCAAGCTTTATACTGAACGTACGAAGAATATTACTGTGGAAGTTTTGAATTCCCAGGGTGCTGTTGTAAAAACCAATAATCTCGTTCGTGGAGAAACTCCAATACCTGAGTCATCATTTACAAGTACAGGGGTATTTATTCAGGATGAGTCACAGATGCTTGATGACAAGCTGACGCTTATAGCCGGCGGCCGGATTGATGGGATAAGAGTTAAGAACGAACGGGGGTTTGATATCGACTATCTGATAACCAATGGAGTGAGGAACGACACACCTCCTAATCAGCGTATAACATTTGAAAAGAGCAGCAAAAGCAGCATCTCGTGGAGCGCCAATACCGGCATGCTGTACAGCCTGTTTAAAGAAACGGACCTGTCATTTAATCTGGCCCGCTCATTCAGGGCGCCATCTCTTGAAGAACGATTCAAATATATTGATCTTGGGAATTATGTCCGGCTTGGTAATATAAACCTCAAACCAGAGAACGGTTATTCTGCTGATATCGGATTAAGGATGTGGAAGACACGATTTACCTTTCAGGCGGATATTTTCGCAAACAGGATACTGAACATGATAGTTGAGGCACCTGGTGAATTCATATATACAATTAATACAGGAACTTCGGAAGGGCTCATAGATACTCTACCTGCACTTGTCAATACAAATGTCAGCAAAGCTCTGCTTTATGGTTTTGATTTTGGATTTCAATATAATTTTTATTCTGATCTTGTATTATTCGGCACCGGATCCTATGTCCGTGGGAAAGACACTGAAGCCAGGGTCAGCCTTCCTCAGATACCTCCTCTCAGCGGCCGGCTCGGAATCCGCTATACGTATAATAAAATAGGTTCAGCTGAACTGACAGTAGTAGGAGCCTCAAAACAGGATAAGATAGCGGAAGGAGAAACAGAAACCGGTGGATTTACGAGGCTTGACCTTGCTCTGAGTTCAACATCGATAAGCCTGGGCATTACCAAACTGCAGGTTTATGCAGGAATTGACAACATAACCGACAGGAGTTACACAAGCCATCTTTCGACGAACAGAGGAAATATCAGCGTTGAACCTGGACGTAATATCTATCTAAGGATGAATCTGGCTTTTTGAGTATTCTTTGTTATGTTTAGAGTAATTTTTTACCAAATTATTTAGTGAGGGCATAACTAATTAGTCTGATAATTATTTTCAATGAGATGTTTTTCAATGATTTCTAAAAATATTTGACTTATTGTCAGCGATTTATAACAATATTTGAATGCGTTTATTCAAACCGGAAGTCTTCCAGGGCAGCCTGAGAAAGAAAAATTATTTTGAAGGATGGTATTTTAAGCAGGTAACTGGTGACTTATCGCATACTATCGCTATTATACCGGGAATTTCAATTGTGAAAAATGATTCCCATGCCTTTATCCAGGTAATGGACAGCTCTAATGGCTTCACAGATTACATAAGATATCCGCTTGAAGAATTCAGATGGGAGGAGAAGGAATTTTCAGTTAAAGTCGGGTCGTCTGAGTTTAGCCGACATGAGATGATTCTCGACATCAGGTCAGAAAGGACGAAACTGGTCGGGAAAGTAACTTTCAGGAATGATGTGGCATATCCAAAAAGTTTATTTGCTCCCGGTATTATGGGCTGGTACTCATTCGTTCCTTTCATGGAATGTAACCATGGAATAGTATCGGTCAGCCATGATCTTTCAGGAAGTATCTCACTGAATAATAATATCATAAATTTCGAAGGAGGTAAAGGATATATTGAGAAGGACTGGGGAGTGTCATTCCCGGAGGCATGGATATGGGTGCAGAGCAATAATTTCAGCGGTCACGACACTTCATTCATGCTTTCAATTGCCAAGATACCCTGGATGGGAAGATTCTTTATAGGATTGATCTCGTTCCTGTATCTTAATAATAAGTTCTACCTTTTCAGCACTTATAACGGATCTGTATTTTCAGATATTCAGAATAATAAAGACACACTTTATCTAACTCTTCTGAATAAAACTCACAAACTCAGGATCAGGATCATCAAAAACTCATTCTGTGACCTCAAAGCGCCATTAGCAGGTGAAATGTCGAGAAGGATAAAAGAGAGCATCGATTCGGAGGTTTATCTTCAGTTGTTTAGTATTTCCGGTGAATCACTATATGAAGGGACAGGTAAAAGTGTCGGACTTGAAATAACAGAAGAGATATTCAAATATTTCTAAGAATATTGATTATCAGAAATCGGAAGGCCATCTGAGGTCAACACTTTATGTACATCTTTTTTAATTCTCTTTCTAAAGAGGGAAATCCCTCACTCGTCAATCCTTCGCAAACCCTCAGGATTGACTCGATCGGGATGACACGGTCTCTTTAGGGACAAGGGGGAATGAGGCAGGGCGTTTTGATTCAAATTCTTTTTCTTGTAACGACTTATCAACAAAACGCCCTGCCTCATTCCCCCTACTACAAACAAAGACACCGTGTCATTCCGAATCCCGATTCATCGTGATGAGGAATCTCCTTCCTCACAACAGCATCTATTCTGAAAAAAATACAAAACGCTGCAGCGTTTCAGAGTCCTGCTGCGTATCAGTATTGTATTCTAAACCTAAAACAAAATTTTTAAAAGATAATCATATGCAAAATAACGTAATACTATTATTAGCAGGAGTGGCAGTAGCTGCTTTTGCCGGCTCATGTTCAAAGAATGAGAATTCTGAGCCCGATCTGACCCCAAAGAACATTACGCTCACTGCAATGGCACCTCAGGCAATTGAGAGCAGCAATGAGTTTGGTATCGAGCTATTCACAAAGGTAGCTGTATCTGAAGATAAGAATCTTATGTTTTCTCCACTCAGTGCAAGTACTGCGCTGACAATGCTTCTTAACGGATGCGGTGGGGATACCTATACACAATTGCAGGGGACACTTAAGTACCCGTCCGGAATGACGATAAGCGATATCAACGAAGCCTATAAGAGCCTTGTTGAACAACTGCTTAACGCCGATCCAAAAGTTAAGCTTGCACTCGCAAATGCAATTTTTTACCGTACCGGGTTTGTCGTCAAGGACCCTTTCCTGAATGTCATGAACAATGATTACAAGGCTTATATAAAAGGGCTCGATTTCAGTGCCCCGTCAGCGCTTACTACAATCAATAAATGGGCCAGCGACAATACAAACGGAAAGATTCCCGAAGTGCTGAAGGAAATATCAGGCCAGGCAGTAATGTTCATAATGAACGCTCTTTATTTCAATGGTGACTGGAGCTACCAGTTTGATAAATCACTGACACAGGACTGTCCTTTCTATCCCAATGGCGGAAGTACAGTTAATGTCAGCACTATGAACGGAGAAGTGGGTTCGAAAACTGTTAACGGTAATGGTTTCAAGGCCATTGAAATGCCTTATGGCCGCACAAATTTCACAATGATTGTGATAGTCCCTGATGAAACCCTGAGTGACTTTTATCCTTCTTTTACACCCACATCATGGGATCAGCTCACAACTAATCTTGATCAGATCCCTGAGTTCGGAAAAAGGAAAGTATTTATGCCGAAGTTCAAATTCTCATATGAAAAGTATCTCAATGATCAATTAGGGAGTATGGGAATGGTTGATGCATTCATCCCATTCCAGGCTGACTTGTCAGGGATCTCGGACGCATCAATATATGTCAGTTTCGTAAAGCAGAACACTTTCGTTGAGGTTGATGAAGAGGGAACTGAAGCTGCAGCAGTAACGACTATTGGCATCGATGTAACCAGCATGCCATCAGAACCACCTCAGTTCGTTATTGACAAGTCATTCATTTTTGCTATACGCGAAAGAACAACGAATACACTGATGTTCATTGGGCAGGTTGTGTGCCCGGAGGAGTAAGGCAAGGGGCAGGGAGCAGGGAGCCGAAGAAAGGGAGACAGAGGAGAGGCGAGGAGCAACGCGACGAAGTTCCGCACAGCGGAAGGGCGATAGGGTGAGGGGGAGACAAGGAGCAACGCGACGAAGTTCCGTAAGGCGGAAGGGTGAGGGTGTGAAGAGAGTTCTACGAAAATCAGCGATCCCGATAGCTATCGGATCTCCGGGAAAGTCAGAAGAAAGATAGTTGGAGACTGATTAATGAGCACTTAAAACAAAGAACAATAACAATTATGAAACCCACATGTATCAAATACACAAACACATATGTATATAATTTTGAATCATGTGGGTTCCATCAGACCTTTAAAATCAAAATTATATACTGATGAAAAGAGTTATGTTTATCGTTTTTATCATACAATCTTTATGTCTTGGATCGTGTGAAAAGAAGATCCCCTCTGCATGTAACGTTGAAAATCCGATTGAGAATATTCAATGGTTAAAAGAAGAAGTCGAAAAAGCAGGTATCACTAATTATCCTCTGCAGGTATATTCATTCTATTTTGAAAACAGGGAGCTTTTATTAATAGATGAAGAATTCGGCTGGTATATTAAGGATTGTTGTGGTAACCTGGTTTGTCATCAGGGGGATTTTGAAGGAGACTGTAGTAAAGAAATTATTCAAGCCACCTCAGACAAGACACTTATTTATGAATGCAATACAGATATTCATGATCCTGATCCAAAAAAGTAATAATTAAGCCATGAAAAAATTAATAACCTAACATTGTTTAGAATTATGAAAAGAGTTATGTTTTTCGTTTTTATCATACAATCTTTATGTCTTGGATCGTGTGAAAAGAAGATCCCCTCTGCATGTAACGTTGAAAATCCGATTGAGAATATTCAATGGTTAAAAGAAGAAGTCGAACAAGCAGGTACCACTTATTATCATCTACAGGTTTATTCATTCTATTTTGAAAACAGGGAGCTTTTATTAATAAATAAAGAAGGATACTACTGGTGTATTAAAGATTGTTGTGGTAACCTAATATGTCATCAGGGGGATTTTGAAGGAGACTGTAGTGATGAAATTATTCGAGCCACCTCAGACAAGACACTTATTTATGAATACAATACAAGTATTTATGACCCAAAAAAGTAATAATTAAAAACCATGAAAAAAATATTTGTCCTCTTGTTTTTTATTTTTGTCATCAGCGATAATATAAACTTTTGTCAGGATAGTATATATCTTAGACAAAATGGAACTCCAAGGATGATCACTTTTAAAGAAGGAGTTCAATCTATAGTCAAAATTAACTTCATCGACTTCTTAAAAAAGGAATTACAGACGGATCCACTGGATACTTTTTTACCCATGGATACTATAATATCACCCAATGGGACTATTCACTTTTCTTTCCAACAGTATTTTAAAAAACTAAAAGTATTAAATGGAGAATATGTCATACACACTCGAAATAATAGCATTACTTCGATAAATGGTAATTATATTAGAATCCCTGAGAAAGTGGAATCTCTACCTCCTCTCTCAAATGAAGAGGCTTTTCGAATACTTTTAACAACCTTAGAAGATCAAGATGGTTTAAAAAAAGAAGTTATTCCCAATATTATCTCAAAATTACGTTATACGTGTGATACTATAATATGGAGCAATTGGAAAGGCGAAAATATTCAACTAGCATATAAATTTACCTTAGAGGGCAATAAAACCATTCGTGATCAAGTAATCTGCATCAACGCAATAAATGGGAAACTTATTGATAAGCATTATTTATTAGATTTAACCTCTGCTGATGGCACAGCAGATACATATTATAGTGGTGATGATCTGGCAATTAAAACAGATCTTGTATCTAATACTTACTATTTGAGAGATATAAGTAGAGGTTCTACAACAATTGAGGTAAAAAATCTAGATGATCATGATGCAAGTTATAAAGGTTCTGCTGAAATATTCACAGATGCAAATAATGTTTGGACCTCAGCAGAATATGAAAATGGTAGTGAGGACATGGCAGCATTAGATGTCATGTGGGGATTACAGAGAACATGGGACTATTTTCACGATACACATTCTTGGCATAGTTACAATGGAACCAATGGAACAATGACAGGATATGTCCATTGGTATGATCCATATTATGGCATGGATAATGCAGGTTCATTATATGGAGATTATTTATTTGGGGATGGTATTATTGATCCTGTTGTAGCACTTGACATTGTGGGTCATGAATTTGCACATGGCATTAGCAAGACGCAAATCAATTTTAATAATTCTGGGGAACCAGGGGCTATAAATGAAGGATTAAGCGATATATGGGGTGCCTGCGTCGAGGATTATGTTAATATGGGAAAAGACATATGGATAAACGCGGATGAGATACCTGTGATAGCAAGAGATCTTGAAGATCCTCATAATACAGAGAATCCTGACACTTATGGAGAGGGGGATCCTTATTGGGGGGAAGAAATACATCTAAACTCAACTGTACTTAGCCATTGGTTTTATCTTCTTTCTGAGGGGGCAGCTGATGAGAACTCGAATGGTGATCCTTATGTTGTATCATCTATCGGAATTGAAAAAGCTGCACATATTGTTTTCTTAATGGAAACTGAAGATTATTTTGTTAGCAGTTCTGATTTTGAAGACGCTAAGTTGGCCGCAATCGAAGTTGCTGCAGAAGAATATGGGTACAATTCTAATGAATATATTCAGGTTACTAATGCTTGGTATGCTGTGGGAATAGGTGATGAAGTTCCAAATCTCATTATGGGAGATACTATAATTTGTAATTCCTCTTATCAATATTCGCTCCCTGTTGAATTTGAAAATGAAACAATTACCTGGTCAACTAGTGCCAATCTCCAAATTATATCAGGACAAAATTCAAGAACCGTTACTGTATCTAAATATGGCAGCACTGGCGGTAGCGGTACTATAACAGCCACGTATAACCATGGTGCTGGAAATATTGAATGCGAGATGGCGGTATGGATTGGGGTTCCAACACTTTATTATATTGTTCCAGAATCTGGAGAATATGGATATCCTGGGAATTCTTATGGATTTGCTATATGGCCAGCATATTATAATTTATACCCATGGGAGTATTACTGCTATACAGATCCATATGCTGATGTATGGTCACTGGAAGATTGCTATGCACAGATATATTTTGAAGATCCAGGTAATTATGATATCTATGCCTATGCCACTAATTCATGTGGAACAAGCAACACTGTTGATTATTCTGGTTTTTTAATCATGGGAGATTACTTCTCCTTAAGTCCAAATCCGGCTTCTGATGAGGTAGCTGTTACAATAAGTGAAAATCCAGAATTAGATTCAAGCACATCTGATCAAGAGCATAATGTTATCATTTTTGATATGTATGGCACAACAATGATCAATAAAAAATATTTTGGTGACAAATTCGCCATACCAATAAGAAACTTAAAAGATGGAAATTATTTTATAAGGATAAGTAATGGCAGGATGACATTAACTAAAAAATTAATAATTAAACATTAATTTCATTGAAGTTTCGCAGGTAAGATACGGTAAGATTATGACATAAGAAAGTACTGGAATTTTTCAGATATCTCTGAAAATCAGCATACTTAAATTAGCCAAAAAAAATAACTGATCCCAATGCATAGTAATAAAGGTATGAATTTTTTCTCTGAGATCAATAGTTTTTTCCGGAGAATGAGAACCCAAATGCAATTAACAGCATAATGTATATTTCCCAGCATCTGAAAATAAACCGTAAATCCTGTAACTTGAGAGTAATGACAACTGCAAATTCACACTGTTACCGGTGTTATAGCTATTATTGTTGTTTCCTTAATACATGGTCAGCAACGTTTTTCATTATTCTGAATCCATCATGTTTAAGGTTCTCTCGTGCAAGGAGGATGTTTTCTACCGCTTTATGGTTAATGGCTCTTTGGATTGTAAGGTGCTCTAATACAACATTCCTGGAACCACTTGCGAAACTTAAATAATATAAATGAATATGAAGACTATTATTAAAACATCCATTGTTCTCATGGTACTGGCCGCTTCGTTAAGCGGTTGTATGGACAAGACTGTTGAGAGGGTGACGTATAAGGCAAACGTACCTGTTTACATGCCTTTCACTGAATTCCGGAACAGCTTCAGCAAGGGCGAGGCAACTGAGATCACCAATCCAGGGAAGATCTATTTCAAAGATAATTACCTTTTTGTCAACGAGGTAGGCAAAGGTATACATGTCATCGATAACTCTGACCCGGCAAATCCGGAGAAGGTTGCCTTTTACGAGATCATGGGAAATGTTGACATGGCTATAAAGGGAAATATTCTATTTGCCGACAGCTTTATAGATCTTGTTGCTATAGATATTTCTGACATTAATAACCCGGTAGAAATCAGCAGGATTGAAAACATCTTTCCAGAGGTTGTCCCGGAAGGCGACAAATGGTATCCTTATGCTATGGTCGATAAATCAGAAGGTGTAATTATAGACTGGAAAGTAGAGACAGTAACTGAAGAGTATGAACCGGGAAGCACCTGGGGTGGATGGTTATACAGGGGTGAGATGTTATTAATGTCTGCCAATGATGCTGGTGCTAACTGGTCGGCAGGAGCCGGAGTTGCAGGTTCGATGGCTAGATTCATGCTCAATGATAAGTATCTGCATGTGATTGCACATCCCTGGATGCTTAAGACTGTAGATGTTGAAGATGCTGAAAAGATGAATATTGTGGACAGCCTGGATGTATCACGCAATATGGAAACACTTTTCATGCTTGGGGAAAAAATGTTTGTTGGTACAACTACCGGCATGCTGATATACGACGTTACAAATGCTACAAAACCAAAACAGATATCACATTATGACCATATAACCGCCTGCGACCCGGTTGTTGCTGACGGGGAATACGCTTATGTTACACTTCGTACAGGAAACAGATGTGCCAACGGACAGAACCTTCTCGAGGTTATCGATATATCATCAATAACAGCTCCTTTCCTGGTGAAGTCTTATCCTATGTACAACCCGCACGGACTCGGAATAGACGGTAATCTTCTTTTCATATGTGATGGTTCAGCAGGACTGAAAATCTATGACAGATCTGATCCGCTTGATATCATAAATAATAAACTGGCGCATTATCCCGATTTCTTTGCCTTCGATGTCATACCAATGAATGGGGTTCTGATGCTTATAGGAGAAGATGGTATATACCAGTACGATTATTCTGATCCGTCTAACATCGTACAGATAAGTCAAATTACGATAACTGATGATGGAAAGTAGAATATGAACAATAAAAGGATATCAGCAGTAGTTGTCCTGTTTGCATTGACTGTCACTCTCTCAGCGCAAAAGCGTGACAGACAGACAGTAGTGTTTGACGGTGGTTCCCGGATAACGGGCACTATCCTTGTCGATTCCTCAGACTACCTGAAACTGCGAATAACGTCGCCGCAGATTGTAACACTTAAAAAATCAGAGATATCATACACAGTACCGGCAAGTGGAATTGAAAAACCTTTTATCGACAGGCATGGCTATTGGGTAAGGGTTTCGGCATCGGCACTTACAGGCCGTAACGATGAAGAAAATGTTGGCAATATGAGCTTCCACTTCTCAAACGGATACCGGTTTCGGAACGGGTTAAGTCTCGGACTCGGAACCGGGCTGGAAGAGCTCGATGTGGCAGTTATGCCATTATATGCTGATCTGAGATATTATCCTCTCAAAACCCGTTTGTCTCCGTTTGTTTGGCTGAAGAGTGGATATTCGTTCGCGTTTGGAGACAGGGAGGAAGGACAATATTATTACTATGGTTATTATCCTGAAGCAAGAGGAGGATTTATGTTCAATACAGGAGCAGGTATCGAACTCGCTTCATGGCGCAGGAATGCTGTAAATATTGGTGTCGGTTATCGTTATCAAAAGATCATTTACAGGCGCGTGAATAACTGGGTGGAAGATATGACTAATGAACTTGTCACCAATTTTAACCGGATTGAGATTCAATTAGGTTTTATCTTCCGTTAATAAGAATTATGAGTAAATCAGTAATAAGACCATCTAAATTAAGTTATTTTGATGAAGCTTAATATGGATGGCAGGAATGAGAAGGAGTGCTGAAGATGACAGAACATTATCGGACCTTGAGCTTATCAGGCGTTGTTCAGAAGGGGAGTCCCGGGCACAGGAACTTCTTTACAGACGCTATTTCTCATTCGCAATGTCGGTATGTATAAGATACACAAGAGACCAGTATGAGGCTATGGAGATCGTTAACGACAGTTATATGAAAGTGCTGGACAATATTGAAGAATTCGATGGTTCGAGATCATTCCGGTCGTGGTATGGAAGGATAGTTGTCAATTCGGCTATTGACAATTACAGGAGGAACTCAAAGCATGTATCGCATCTGCAAATAAGTGATCTTGAATCAACGGAGATTGAAGAACCTTCAATAAGTGCTGAATTATCGGCAAACGATATCCTCTCTCTCTTCAGTAAGCTGCCTGATAACTACAGGGTTACTTTCAACCTGTTTGAGATTGAGGGATATACTCATGAGGAAATAGGGCAGATGCTTCAAATCAGCACATCAACTTCAAGATCAAACCTTTCGAGAGCAAAAAAAATGCTAAGGGATCTTTATAAAAGGAATTTCAATTCCGGGATTAGTAATGAAGCACTTTGACGACATATTCAAGGAAAATGTTGAAAAGGTTTTCAGCAGCTTCAATGCCGATCATCTTGCTGATGAAGGATGGAATTCGTTTGTAGTAAGGCAAAAAGGCCAGCGCAGGCGTGCAGTAATCATACCACTGTGGGCACGTGCTGCTTCAGTGCTTCTGATAATCGGGCTTGGGATCTTTTTTACTTACAAAGTCACAACGAAGCATAGTGCCAGGGGATTGATTTCCGGAAATGAGTCTGCAGTACAAGAGGCTGAAGAAATTGGACTACTCAATGAAGGCAAGAAAACTCCTGTTCCGGTCATTATTGAGAAAGCAGAACCGTTTAGCAGGAAGGAGCGTATTGAGCTGAGAACAACAGAGACCAGGCAGACCAGTTCAACTGCTAATTCAATATCAGAACCGGTAGTATTGAGTGAGGAATACATCATTGTTCAGGAAGATACTGAAAGCAGGTTTATGATCCCTTCAACAATAACTGTTTTGCCTGATCCCGGAATATCAGGCAAGCCATTGCATAACTTAATATCAGAAACCCTTACAACCGGTTTAGAGACAAATGATTCTCAAAGGTCAGAAAAAGAAACTGGAAGTCGTTACGGAGGGAGGATACTTATGGCAGGTTTATCGGGATTATCAGCGCAGAGCGGAGGGAAAGCTTCTCCGGCGTCCGGATTATCAGTTGGGTTATATCTCGATCAGAAGCTCACAAAGAAGATTTCTATCAGACCGGGGCTTGCACTTGCCATGCAGTCATTTGTGCTCGATAACGGGAGCATCCCTACTGGAATCAATAATCCTATATCATTAAACGATGGCACTAACGGCAGTCTTTATTCATCTGAAGGGCAGTTCAGTATGCTGGCTATGGAGGTGCCGCTGAATTTAGTTTTCAGGATTGTTGAAAAGAAGCGTTCAGTATTTTATGTATCTGCAGGAGCTTCATCAATGATATATCTCAGCCAGCAATTCAAGGTTGATTTCGTTAATAAATACACAAAAGAAAGTTATAATTCAACGACCGATGAGTTATCTTACGAAACAAATTATTCAACTGTCAGAGTAGAGAACGATTATGGGGCATTAAGACGTGCGGATTTTTTCGGGTTGGCCAATTTGTCAGCCGGATATTCATTTCCATATAGTAAAACAGGCACTCTGCTTATTGAACCATTCCTGCAGGTGCCTGTCAGTGACCTTACCAGTCTTGACCTCAGATTAAGGTACGCCGGTATTTCAATGAAGATGCAATTCGGGAAAAAACCACGCGATAATTAGGAGGATATTGATAAGAAATTTTACTTCTGAACGTTTTCCTTCAGATCGCAGATCCCATTTTTATTTTCATCGACATAGTTTCTTCCTCCGGGAGCTGTGCCACGACCCTGGCCGGGACCCATGCCACGTCCCTGAACCGATCTCATTCCTCTGCCCTGGCCGGCAGCCATGCCTCTTCTTCCGGGTGTTGCAGAAGCAGCACCATTTCTCCGTCCACCCCTGTTAAAACTGCCATTAGTTTCATAATAATCACAGATACCATTCTTATCGGCATCAACGTAAGCTCCCCTTTCCGGCTGAGCTGCCTGTTTTTGAGCCTGTGATGCATTGTTCTGCTGTGCAGAAGCCATTGTTGTTAAAGCTATTAAAGCCAGTCCTGTAATAAAAAGTTTTGTTTTCATAACCATAAAATTTAATTAATAATTACTTAGTTAATAAATCTGCCGCCACGACCTCTTCTGCGCTGACCTCTCATTCCATTTGGTCCTGCCGGAATATCTGTGGCGAACATATCCCTGAACATTAGTTCAAGTTTTTCCTGTTGCTGCTTATCGCAAATGTTTTTAAAATCAAGGTAATAACCATATGTAAGTTTTTTCAGATCGGCATGCAGATATCCAAGGGAATCAGCCAGGGTATTTAATCTGGTTGTATTACTTCCTTCGGCAGACAATTCATTCAGCATCTGCTGTCTTAATTCAGCTAACCTGATATTTATCTCCCGTACCTGTTGTCTGAATTCCGGATTGAAGCGGGAAAACTCTGACATCTGATCTCTGCTGAGACTGAGCTGATCGCGGAAGTATCGTCCGCTGAACCTTGACGAAGAATTCACGAACTCATTTTCCCGGTTTTGTTGTACATTCAATACTTCTGCAACCTGTCGACGGTTGTAAAGAACGGTTACAATCATAGCGACATTCATCGCCGCCAGGATAACAATTGTCCATATCATCCATCTTTTTGTGTTCTCAGTTCTCATGGTTCTCCTCCTATTCATTTGAAAGGTTATCAACTGATTCCAGAGAAGCATCATCTATCATTGCCAGTTCTGCAGGAATTATCCTTGTATTGTTGTATGGCAGTGATAAATTACCGATCATAATACCCAGAAATACTGCTGCAGCCAGGGATAAGGTCATCAGAGCCGGCCTTAGGATCCTGGTAAATATGTCCACGGATCTGTACCCTGAGATTTCCCTGTTTCCGATCTTTGCCATCACTCTCGTTATAAGGAATGGATCGGGTTCCAGTTCTTTTTCAGAACCAATTACCCTGTCGGCGAGGACCTGAATCCTGTACATCTGATTACATGCCTCACATTCCTTAATGTGAGACTCAAGCTGAGTTTTCATATCTGAGGGAAGGATCCCTTCCAGATATGCATCCAAATTTTCCTGACATAACTTACAATTCATTTTAATGGTTTTTATGGTTAGAAACAAAACTTATTTTTTTCCTACGCTGTTAATCATTTTTTTACTATCTGATGATAATTTTTCACGGAGGTTCTTTTTTGCCCTCTGTATAAGCGCTTCAACAGCACCTTCTGAAATGTTCATGATCTCTGCTATCTCTTTCTGGGGAAGATCATCATACTTGCTGAGGACTATAGCTTTCCTTTGACTTTCAGGGAGGCTGTCAAGCGCTTTACCAAGCCAGTCGGAATGCTCCTTCCTGATCAGGATCTCTTCGGGGTTTTCCGGCGCCTCATATAAAAATATTTCCTCAGGATCTTTCTCTACCCCTGAAATATTTTTAAAGTATTGTAAGATTGATTTCTTTTTGCTATGCCTTATCCTGTTCAATGATGCATTAATGGCTATCCTGTAAAGCCAGGTGGAAAATGCTGATTCCCCTTTAAAGGCGGATAGTGACTGATATGCCTGAATGAAGACCTCCTGGGTTAGATCATCGGCATCATCTTTATAATGAACGAATCCCAGACAGGTACGGAAAACCAAAGGCTGATATTTTTCCATCAGCAACCGGTACTTTTCTTTTTCTCCCTGTAGGATAGCCCGGATAATCTCTGTATCCGTCATGATGAAAAATTAGAGGTGATCGAACTTCCAGTGGTATTTAGCTTAATCAACGGAGCTTTAAAATGTTTTTGCCTTCGTATTTTCTTACTCAAGTTCCTTTGCAATAGCCATTGCTGCAATTGTGCCGTCAGCAACTGCAGTTGTAATCTGCCTGTACTTCTTGCTAATAACATCACCGACAGCATATACTCCTCGGATATTTGTCCTCATATCCTCGTCAGCTTTAATGAATCCCCATTTATCCATTTCCAGCTTTTGTTTGAAAAGGTCAGTATTTGGTTTCATTCCAATGAAAATAAAAACACCGTCACTTTCAAGCGATGATCTTACTCCTGTCTTGATATTCTCCGTTATCGTAACTATCCTGTCACCCTCTTTCCTGAATTCTCTGGGCTCATTATCGTACAGGAAGGTCACTTTCGGATTTTTGAATATTTTTTCCTGAGCCTGCCTGTTTGCTGTGAGCTTATCAAACTGGTGAATTATAGTCACTTTACTTGCAAACCTTGAAATGAATTCAGATTCTTCAACGGCTGAATTACCTCCGCCAATCACAAGGACTTCCTTATTATCGTAATATTTTGCATCGCAGGTAGCGCAATATGAAATGCCTTTCCCTCTTAGCTCTTTCTCACCGGTTGCCCCTGTGTTGTTAGGCGTAGTTCCGGTAGCTATTATGATCCTTTTGGCTTTCAGGGTCTCATATTCATCAATGACAACTTCTTTCTTCTCCAGATCTATACTTGTTACATCGACTGCGACCTTATAAACAGTGCCGCACAATTTTGTCTGTTCGCTCATATTATGCGACAGCAGATAACCGGGAAGCGGTTCAATAAAACCCGGATAATTTGAAACCTGGTGAGTATTTGCAACGTTCCCGCCCGGCAAAGCAAGGTCGACAAGTACAGTGTTTATTTTAGACTGGCACAGATACAGTCCTGCAGTTAATCCACCAGGTCCGGCACCAAGAATAATAACATCAAATTCTGATACTGATGGCTTAATCCGGGATTTAATATCTCTGACTCTTTCAGGAGAAATCAATGAATCAAGGTTTTTGATTATTTCGCTTCTTTTAATTCCACCTGTCAGTCTGCTGCCTGTTTCTTTACCATCTTCAAAGAAAAGCAGTGTAGGGGATGATTTCACTCCGAGAGCTTCGGCAAGATTTCTGTTTCCCTGACGGAATATTTTCAGAAATTTTATGTCATGTCCGTATAATTCCGACAAATTCTGAAATTTTGATGCCAGTGCTTCGCAGGGAGGGCATTCCGTGGAATAGAAATCAACGACTACTTTCCCACCTTTCAGGACTTCATTGTCAAATTCGGATGCGGTTATCTCTTTCATTTTATTGTTATTATATTGATCTGAAATACTGTGAAAAACCAAGTTCCATTAACTCCTTTACAGGCCGGCAGTCAGGAGAACAAATATTCCCGGTACGGTTTTTAGCTACCGAACCGCAACCTCCTCCGCAGGCTAGCTGAACGGAGCAATCCCTGCATTCAGCAATCGAAGTTACGTCCCTTGATTCCCAGTTATCTATAATTTCTTCTTTCCTTGTAACTGACGGGTAGAAAGTTCCGAGGGATTCATCGGTTTTTCCGACTGTTGCTGTACATGAGTAGATATTACCTGTATAATCAAATGCCCATTCAGTTTTGCACGCCGGACAGGAGTCAAAAAGAGGCCCGGGGAGTTCCCCATTCTCTTCAAGGTATTTTGAAACTGAGTAGGCAGGTTTATGAAAATCAAGGATATGGGGATGAATTTTTATCATCTCATAGATCTTCTCATAAAGGGATATCCTGTCAAAAAGCTTATCAGGTGATGACTGACAATGGTGCAGCTCGTAATTCCTTCCCAGCTGTGTTTTAAAAAGAGGACTGGCAGTCCATCCTTTTTCCATTGCTAAACGGGAAAGATCTGCAAGGTTATCGATGTTTTTTTTATCAACTACCATACGAAGATTGATATTGATCCCTTTTTCGAGACTTTTATCAATGCCTTTTACTATTTTTTCAAATGTTCCGCCTCCGCCTTTCAGAAAACGCCTGTTATTATGAACTGATTCGGTTCCGTCAAGAGTGACCTGGATCTCTCTTATATCTCCTTTCTTCAATAAAGGAATATATTCTTCAAGAAAATAACCGTTTGTCACGAAGCAGAGAGACAGACCAGCTTCATTTGATTTCTGAATGATATATCCGATTATATCTTTCTGCACCGGAGTGTTAAGCAGTGGCTCTCCTCCGAAGATTGTTATGTATTTTTTGCGGGCTGCAAATTCCTTATTTACATAATCGAAAAAGGCATCAACGACTTCTCTGCTTAGCTTATTTGAAGGATGATCATACTGATCCTGATAGCAATAATGGCAGGCAAAATTACAGCTGTAGTTTGTAACGAAGAAAATCTGGATTTCATCTTTATCGCGGGAATCGAGGAAATCAAGATACTTACGGCGGTATTCCTTTGATTCCTCAGCCTGGTTGATCAGGTATCCTTTATCAATCAGATCGTTTTTGAACTCATTATCGATTATATCTTTTCCTTCCCTGGCAGCCCTTATCTTTTCTGCATCCTCAGGTGTCAGTATGTCGGCGTTGCCTGAGAGCAGATTCACAATAAAGTAATTCTCTGAATCCCTGATTCCGGAAGTTATATTATATTTTGAAAATATCATTTTTCGGTACTGTCCACAATGAATCTTTTAAGGCTGCCATGGAAAGATAACGATACATTGATCAGCTGTGATCAGTCTGTTAATCGTGACAGCCTGCAACAGTTTTGGAGATCTTTGCGCAGCACTGTGCTACTTTGGCCTTTAACTGGTTCGCTTTGTTTCTGATAAGACTTTTCATTTTCTGTATTATTTAATTGGTAAAATTTACTTCATTTTTACTTCCTGACTCATGATCCCCGCAGTTGCATTTTCCGGAAGGTTTTTGTCCGGCAACTGTCCAGCTGCATACATTAATACTGCCTTTTTCATACGGAGCCGATTCTTCTATAATCCTGACAGAAGTAAATCCTGCTTTCTCAAGATGCCGGATGTATTCGTCTCTTGTTACAGCACCTGCCCAGCATTCTGCAACAGCAACAGGATCGTTCCTGTATTTGTCCGGCACGGGGCTGACAGAATAAATATCACTTACAACAAACCTGCCTCCTTTTTTCAAGATCCTGAAGATCTCTTTCCATACGGCAAGCTTATCCGACGAATGGTTAATAGTGCAGTTGGAGATCACCAGGTCAGCACAAGAGTCTTCAAGAATGATCTTTTCAAGCGGACTATGGATGAATTTTACGTTTTTCACCCCGAGTCTTTCCGCTGTGGACCTGGCTTTCAAAAGCATTCCTTCTGAAATATCCACGCCATATACAAATCCATCTTCTCCGACATTCTCAGCCAGTCGGAGCGCATCGGTTCCCCGGCCGCTGCCAAGATCGACGCATACTTCTCCTTCTGAGGGTTCAGAATAATTTATTGCCCCTCCGCAGGAAAGACAACAGGATGATTCTGCAAGGGAACTATATCTTTTATCAATTTCTTTAAGATCCATTTGACTTTTAGCTTTTTACTGAAGATATATTGATTTCTACGTTATAGGTCAGGCTGTAATTAAAAATCCCAGAAGCGAACCCATGAATACACTTCCGTACGGACTGCTTGTAATGGGGCAGGTCCCTGAGGTGCAGCCAATAAAATAATAATAAAGGAACCCAACCAGTCCGCCTGCAATTATACCAATAAAAGGTTTCCAGAAGTACTTTGATCTCAGGAATTCCTTTACTGTTTTCGGTTTTGCTTTCAGGGATGTATTTGAATCCATATGTTTTTATCCATCAATTTTCACTGCAAAGATAAATTAAAAAATCTATAAATCGCAATAGTATCACCATAAATCTTTTTAATATCACTATTTTTTTATCTTTGCAGTAAGATATTCCTGAGATGGGAGTGATTTTCAAAAAAGAATTATCAGAGAAAGAGATTGAGGAGCTTTTCAGCAGTGATGAAAGATGCCTGGAATTTCTTGCGGAAGTAAAATGGGAGCATGGCTTTAAATGCAGGAAATGTGGTAATGATAATTATTGCCCGGGGAAGACACTATATTCCCGTCGTTGTACCAGGTGCAAATCTGAAGAATCGGCAGCAGCCGGTACAATTTTCCACAACTGTAAGTTTCCCTTACATAAGGCATTTTATATAGCATATAATGTCTGCAAGGGGAAAGAGGATATTTCAAGCTATGAACTGGCAAGAAGGTTATCACTCCGGCAGATGACCTGCTGGAATTTCAAGACAAAGATCCATCAGGCTATTGAGGAAATGGATTCCCTCACAGAGAATGAGAGATCATCCCTTAAAAAAATCTTTACTGACACTCCAGGCCTCCAAGACTAGAAGACTAGAAGACTAGAAGACTAGAAGACTAGAAGACTAGAAGACTAGAAGACTAGAAGACTCTAATACACCTTCTCCCACAGCAACCTCAGTTCCCTTGTCGGATCATTTTCAACCCTGCATTCAAGGTTGAAAATCATTGTAGCCCTTGATTCTGTATCGTAAGCCGGCCAGTATGGGATTTTATCGCAGTTTGGATCTCCTGTTTTACCGAATGCCAGAACTGTCGATCCGACAATATCCGCCATTTTTCTGGCTTCGAGAGTATTTCCTGCAATAAGGTTCCGCGGATTTCCGAGCACCAGTCCGAGATCAACCCCATGAACTGCTCCAAAGCGTCCCTCATAAGCCGGGGAAGGCCATTCGACAACATAAAGGTATGCTTTACCTCTTTTTTGTCTGGATTTCCTCTCTACCATCATAGTAGCACGTTCACGGGTAGCAGAATCCGTTCTGATACGTGCCTGGACCTGGACAGGAGTTGCGTTAGGATATACTTTCCTGTACGTAGTCAGTACCAGATTTGCATTTTCCTTATAGGTTTCATTGATCCATTTGATCAATCCTTCCTCATCAAGCTCAGCTCCGGAAAAATTCCTGATGCCTGAATCTTCCCGGGTATATCCCACAATCATTGGTATATCAGCTGAGATCTCAGGAGCCTCGGGATCGAAAGGATCTTTTGGAATTACCACCCCGTCAACAACAGGGCTGAATGAGGTGTTTGATTTAGCTTCGATGATGGTATCCCATGGGATTTTCTGAAGATCTTCCGGTTTTGTTTTACTGATTCCGAGTTCGGACAAGAGTTTTTCTGTCTGGCCGGTATTACGGTCCCTTGAACCGAGAGAAAGAGTGGAGCCGCTCTGGACAAGGGCTTTATGAAACAATCCTTTTGCTGATGGCATTACCATAAGGGTTGATACTTTTGCACCTCCTCCGGACTGTCCGAATATCAGGACATTTCCCGGATCCCCTCCGAATACTGAAATATTATCCCTTACCCATTCAAGTGCTGCAACCAGGTCAAGCATACCTGCTACGGCAGCATAAGCAAATTTGGGAGAACCAGTTACTTTTCCCAGGTCAAGGTAACCCATCGGACCGAGCCTGTGATTGACTGTCACAACAACTGCATCACCCAGTCGTGCCATCGGATCGCCATCGAATGTAATTCCTCCCGATCCGTCTGTGTAGCCACCTCCGTGGATATAAAAGAAAACCGGTCTTTTACCATTATCATTTAAGCCGGGGGTCCATACATTGAGGAAAAGACAATCCTCACTTATCCCTGACTTTACATGTGCGTCCCAGTTGACAGAATGGGCATAGGGATCAGTCGGATTGCCGGGCTTTTGAGGTGCTGCCGGTCCATAGGCAAAGGCATCGTATACATCTTTCCATCTGGCAGGTTTTACAGGTGGCATAAAACGGTTAGCTCCGGCAGTACTTGCACCATATCTGATGCCACGGAAAGTTTTTATTCCTGCAGTGTTCATTCCTCTGACTTTCCCGTATGTTGTTTCAACAACAGGGAAAACATCGGATAAGGCTGCATAACCGTTACGAGGCAGCAGGATGCCGGCAGTTGCTGCTGCCCCAAGGATTGTAGTCTGCTTTAAAAAGCGGCGGCGTGAGATGCCGTAGTAATTCAGAGATTGATCTTTATTTGTCATGGTTTCGGATTTTGTATTAACAAAGTTAGAATAAGACAAATAAAAAGAAATACCTGAACCATGAAATATTCAAGGAATGTTTTCCTATTGTCACACAAGATTTACAAATGTAGGATACCGTAACAAGAGGGAGATTCCTCTCGCGATGAATCGGGATCGGAATGACAGGGTACTTTTGTGAGTGGTAGGGGGAATGAGGCGGGGCGTTTTGGCAGAAAGCTGTTACAAAGAAAAAAATTTGAATCAAAACGCCCCGCCTCATTCTCCCGTGTCCCTAAAGAAGCCGTGTCATTCTGAATGAGTCAATCCTGAGTTTGCGAAGGATTGACGAGTGAAGAATCTCCTTCCATTCCCCAAATACCATAAAGGGTTTCATCGAAACGAATTTCCCTGAGTTTGCGAAGGATTGACGAGTGAAGAATCTCCTTCCATTCCCCAAATACCATAAAGGGTTTCATCGAAACGAATCTTCCCTGAGTTTGTGAAAGATTGGCGAGTGAGGGATCTCTATGGCTATTCATTTATACCACACCAGGATTTTGTTCAGGAACTTTGTTCTAACTGCTCCTGATCATTGTAAGTACCATCTTGAACCTCTCAATTGCCTTAAGGGCATGAGGATTATTTGCAGGCATAATGATTGTCTCACCAGCTTCAAGGATATGGGAGACACCATTTATGATTATGTCGGCTTTACCGTCAACTATCTGTACCACAGCGTCAAAAGGCGAGGTGTGTTCGGTCAGTCCTTCCCCTTTGTCAAATGACATCAGACTGATATTCCCGGTTTCCTTTTTAAGTACATGCTTGCTTACAACAGCCTTTTCAGCATAAGCAATAGAATCAGCATAGGAGAATTTCTTCCCCTTTTCAAATTCATTGTTTCCCATGATTAAGTTATTTATTAATTTCCTTAAGGATATCTTCTATATCGGGTATGCACCCGCCACACCCGGTTCCGGCTGTGGTTTCATCCTGGACTTCCTCAACTGTTTTCAGTCCTTTATCCTTTATAGCTTTTACAATTTCACTTTTCATGATGCCCATGCAGTGACAGATTTCAATATCTTCCATATTTGCTTGTTTAAGTATACAATAATAGCAATAACAATTAAGATGTGAAGAAGGTTCAGAAAATAAATGTATTAATTACACTAATAATAATTCTGAAATAATTACTTTTATCATCTGTTTAAAGTCTTGTGAAGAAAAAGAAAGATATCAGGATGATTAAAAGCTGTACTTTTCGGGATCTTCCAATTATTTATATTCTGTACAGTTCATATGTTAACTTAAAATTATATCAACCATGAAAACTCTTGTTATGTCTTTTACCGCGTTGATGATCTTTTTCAACGTATTTGCCGGTAATAATGACTCCTCCGGATCTGCCGGTGCAGGAATTTCAGTCCTGAGCAACGGGACTGCTGTTGAAGATATTCCTCCAACTACCTCCCTGGTTTACCCCGGTCCTGACGGCAAGCTTGTTTATATCGCTGACAGCCTTGGTAACAGGATCCCGGATTTTTCAAATGCCGGATACAAGGGAGGTGGGGTTTCTATACCTTACGTTCCGAATAAAGTAACCGTGTGGCCCGTTGTGGGAGACAACTCAGCAAACATTCAGACTGCAATCGACAAGGTTTCATCGCTTCCTTTGGATGCTTCCGGATTTCGGGGTGCGGTGTTGCTTAAAATGGGATTTTACAGACTCGAAAAACCCTTATACATTAAAGCTTCTGGTGTCGTTCTACGCGGTGAAGGAATGAGTGATATCGGAACCATTCTTTATGGCGTTTTGCCTGCCCGGGATCCAAATGCAACTGGCAGGGAACGATTCGGAAGACCCGATATGATAAACATTGGAGCAGAAAATGGAACAGAACTGATAGAAGACAGCAAGCAATCAATTACTGATGATTACGTCCCTTTTGGGGCTGTTAGTTTTAATGTGAAATCTGCCAAGGGCTTTAAAAAAGGCGATAAAGTGATTGTTAAACGATATGGCAATGAAGCCTGGGTTAAAGAATTGAAGATGAAGGATGAAATAGCCAACAGCAGAGCCTGGAAATTTGATATCAATTATGACCGCGAAATTATTAATATCAATGGAAACACCATTACGGTTGATGCACCCATTTTTACGGCCATCGATAAACGCTGGGGAGGAGGCGAACTAATAAAATACAACGATAATCGCATTGAGCAGTCAGGTATTGAAAACTTGCGTGGAATATCGGATTATAATCCAACGGTAAGAACCACAACCTACGGAAACATGGATCGCGACAAATTGGCGAAAGAGTACCAATACCAGGGAGACGAATATTACTCTGACGAAAACCATTACTATAATTTTATCAGTTTTACAAATGTTAAAAATGCCTGGGCGCGAAATGTAACTGCTTTGCATTTTGCTTATAGCGCTGTGATAACAAGTGGCGGAGCTAAATGGATTACTGTTCAGGATTGCATTTCTATGGAACCTGTTTCGGTCCGGGCAGGTGGCAGGCGTTTTACATTCAAATTGAATGGCCAGTTAAGTCTGGTTCAAAGATGTTTATCCTATAAAGGCCGTCACTCTTTTGCAGGGGAAAGCGCCACTGCTAGTGGTAATGTGTTTCTTGACTGTAAAGCCATCAATCCCTACTCTACCAGTGAACCTCATGGCTACTGGGTAAATGGTATACTTTACGACAATGTGAAGGCACCATTAACAGCCCGGTATTGGGACTTTGTTATGGGATGGGCAGGAGCGAACACTGTCTTTTGGAACTGCGAGGGTGATTTCCTGATTCAAAGTCCGCCAACGGCTGCAAACTATTCCTTTGGACATATCGGTGTAAACGCAGTATCATTTAACGCCGCATTGCAGGATTTAACGAAACCAAACGGCCATGTTGAATCGATGGATAAACATGTTACACCAAAAAGTTTATATCTTACTCAGTTAAAAGAAAGACTTGGCGAACAGGCAGTTAAAAATGTCATTGGCTCGGATGATAATTAGAAATCTGAAAAATCTAAAAAGATGAAACCCACATGTATTAAATACACAAACACGTATGTATGTAATTTTCAATCATGTGGGTTCTCCCGCTTAGGCGGGACAGGCTATCAGACCTTTAAAATCAAAATTATATACTGATGAAATCTGTTAAACTGATTCTAATTCCAATATTGTTTTTGGGAGCTGTTGCTTTAATAAAAGCTCAGGATATTCCACCGACAACAACTTTGGTATATCCCGGAACTGACGGCAAGCTTGTATATGTTGCCGACAGTCTGGGTAATAAAATTCCTGATTTCTCGAATGCCGGATATAAAGGCGGAGGTGTTCCGATTCCTTATGTTGCCAACAAAGTAACTGTTTGGCCTGTTTTGGGAGATAACTCAGCAAATATTCAGGCAGCAATCGACAAGGTTTCAGCCCTTCCGTTAGATGCTTCAGGCTTCAGAGGGGCTGTTCTTTTAAAAATGGGTACTTATGAACTTGAAAAACCAATCACCATAAAGGCTTCCGGCGTAGTACTCCGGGGAGAAGGGATGAGTGAAATTGGTACCATTCTCATAGGCAAAATACCAAAAGACAGACAAGCTTATGGCAGAGGCGGACTTGTAAATATAAGCGGCCCCAAAGCGATAGCTCCGCAGGAAGATACAAAACAAATTATCACGGATAAATATGTACCGGTTGGTGCTCGCAGTTTCAATGTGGCTTCGGCCAAGGGATTTAAAGTAGGTGACAAAATCCTGGTTAGGAGAATTGGTAACCAGGACTGGATAAAGGAGATTGGAGAAGATAGTATTTCAGCAGGCAGGAACAAATGGAGGCCTTTTAACATTACTTATGACAGAGTTATTGTTGATATCAAAGGAAATACAATTACCACTGACGTAACCATTTTCACGGCTGTTGATGCGCGCTGGGGCGGAGGCGAGATTCTTAAATACACCGATGAGCGTATAGAGCAGTCAGGGATAGAAAACCTTCGTGGTATTTCAGAATATAACCCTTCGGTCCGACAGAAGACGTATGGCAACATGGACCGTGACAAGTTAGACCCTAAATTTCAGTATCAGGGCGAAGAGTATTTCTCGGATGAAAATCATGTAAGTAACTTTATTGTAATATCCAACGCAAAAAATGTCTGGATCAGGAACATCAGTGCACTCCACTTTGCCACAAGTGTTATCCAAAGTAACGCAGGCTCGAAGTGGATCACGGTGCAGGATTGCGAATCATGGGAGCCTGTTTCGCAACGTTGGGGTGGAAGAAGGTTTATTTACCAGATGAATGGCCAGCTCTGTTTGGTACAGAGGTGTTTTTCACAGAAAGGGAGACATTCATTTGTTCTTCAGAATGCCGAAGCAAGTGGAAATGTATTTCTCAATTGCGAGGCAGTAAATCCTTATTCCACAAGTGAGCCACATAACCATTGGGTGAATGGCGTTTTATACGATAACGTAAAAGCTCCGCTTACAGCAAGGTATTGGGATTACATTATTGGCTGGGCTGGCGCTAATATTGTTTTCTGGAATTGTGAAGGCGATTTTCTGGTCCAGAGTCCGCCAACTGCAAAAAACTATTCGTTCGGACATATTGGGATAAATGCAGTAATTTTTAATGCCGGTTTGCAGGATCTCAAAAAGCCCAACGGACATGTTGAATCGATGGACTATCATGTTACTCCAAAGAGCCTTTACCTTACTCAGTTGAAAGAAAGATTAGGCATTGAAGCTGTCATGAATGTTATTACTGAAGGCCAGTCCTGGAAATAGACCGACTCTAATTTTAATCAGATTGAAAATGTAAACAGCTTAGCTGGTTTATAACAAATTTTAAAGCTAGTAAATCATGAAAAAACTAATAAAATATTCTTTTGTCTTGTTGATATTTTTTGTCAGCAGGTTTGTTCTTTCGGCTCAGGATTTGCCACCTACAACCACTTTGGTATATCCAGGAACAGACGGTAAACTGGTCTATGTATCAGACAGTCTGGGTAATAAAATTCCTGATTTCTCAAATGCAGGTTATAAAGGCGGAGGTGTACCTATTCCGCGTGTGGCTATTAAAGAAACCGTTTGGCCAATATCTGGAGATAACTCTGTTAATATTCAGGCTGCAATCGATCGGGTTTCGGCATTAACTCCGGATGCTTCTGGATTTAGAGGAGTTGTACTCCTGAAAATGGGAACTTACCCGCTCGAAAAACCCATTTACATTAAAGCTTCAGGAATTGTCCTCAGGGGTGAAGGAATGAGTGATATTGGTACAATTCTGATTGGCAAACTTCAGAAGGAAGGACAAGGCAGGTCGTTCGGAAGAGCGGCGCTTGTAAATATCGACGGTACAGCACTTAAACTACAGGAAGAAACCAAACAGATAATCACCGACAACTATGTACCTGTTGGTGCTCGAAGTTTCAATGTAGTATCTGCAAAAGCCTTTAAAACCGGAGATAAAATTATGGTCAGACGAATAGGCAATCAGGCATGGATTAAAGAAATTGGTGAGGATAGCATTGGAGCCGGAAGAAACAGATGGAGACCATTTAACATCAACTGGGACAGAGTAATCACCGAAGTTAAGGGCAACACAATTACGGTTGATGCGCCAATATTGTGCGCTATTGAAAAACGCTGGGGCGGCGGTGAAATAATGAAATACGACGACCAGGGGCGACTCGAACAGGTAGGGATTGAAAACTTAAGGGGAATTTCAGAATATAATCCTACTGTCCGGATGACTTCTTATGGCAATATGGATCGTGGTAATTTTGATGACAAAACCAGACCGCATTACGAAGGAGATGAATATTATTCGGATGAAAACCATTATTTCAATTTCATTAGTTTAACCCACACCGTAAACAGCTGGGTGCGAAACATCAGCGCCTTTCATTTTGGAAGTAGTGTTGTAAGCGCTGGTAATGGGACAAAATGGATTACAGTGCAGGATTGCGAGTCTTGGGAACCTGTATCGATCAGGGCTGGGGCAAGACGATTTACATACCAACTTAGCGGGCAGCTTTCGCTTGTTCAAAGGTGTTTTTCGCAAAAAGGGAGACACTCATTTGTTTTGGGCACAAACGCAACAGGTAATGTATTTCTTAATTGTGAAGCAGTCAATCCCTTTGCAACAAGCGAACCACATGCAAACTGGATAACAGGTTCGCTGTATGATAATGTTAAAGCTCCGCTTTCGGCCCGCTACTGGAAAGACATAAATATTGGCTGGGCCGGGGCTAATATAGTATTCTGGAACTGTGAGGGTGATTTCCTGATGCAAAGTCCGCCAACGGCCACAAACTATTCTTTCGGACATATTGGAATAAATGCATCTATATTCAATACTTTTTTTCAGGATCTTACAAAATCCAATGCTCATGTTGAATCGATGGACTATCATGTAACTCCTAAAAGCCTTTATCTTACCCAGTTGAAAGAACGACTTGGAGAAGAAGCAGTTAAAAACGTGTTGAAATAATCAGAACTTCCTGTACTTCTCAGAGCTCGAATAATCACAAACAAAAAAACCGGAAGTTATCTCCCGGTTTTTTTATGCTTCAATTGTGCAGGTTATTCGTTATAAATAATTCACATAACCTTCCATGTTGGTCCTGATCTTATAGACCCAGCTGTAGCTTACTATATACAGTGTTTTCATATCTTCATCACCAAAGCACAGGCTGACGGGGAAATGAGGCAGGTTGATCATACCAACGAATTCACCTTTGGGATTGAATATCTGAACGCCATAATAGGTGCCTACATAAATATTACCCATTTTGTCAATAGCCATACCGTCAGAACTTGAAGATTTCCCTTTTCTGTCAAGTACATTGTCAACAAGGAACAGCTTTGCAAACTGTCTGCCGTTACTTATCGTACCATCTTCGTTTACGTCGTAGGCCCAGACATAATTCTCCTTATCGCTGTTTACAGGGTACCAGGATTCATCGTCGTAACAGTTATTGATATAAAGTGTTTTACCATCAGGAGAAAGCAGGATACCGTTAGGCATAGCAAACTCGTTAGGTTCAGTTATCCTTGTTATTTTACCTTCAGGTGAGATATAATAAACAGCACGCCCGGGCTGGAATTTCACAGCTTCCATTGTGAACTGCGGATCTGTGAAGTAGATTCCTCCTTTGGCATCGGTTATTATATCATTCGGTCCATCGATTTTCTTACCTTCATATCTGTCTGCTACAACTCTTACAATTCTGCCTTCTGTTGTCATCTCAATCACTCTGTGGCCGATCATGTCGCATACAAGGAGGTTGCCGTTCTTATATGGATAAAGACCGTTTGTCTGCATCCTGCCTTCTGTAATATTTCTGTAGGAACCATCGGGACTCAATTCTACTATTGAACTTTTATCCGGATGAGCGCCCCATGCCTGGTCAAAACCCATATTTGAGAAATATATCTTGCCGTTCATCCATTTAGGTCCCTCGGCAAAAGTAATTGATGGTTTTGTAACTGTGCCGTCAACAAGGAGTTCAAGCTTAGAGTCTTCAGGAATAATAGCATGATAAGCTTCCAGGGCTGCTTTTTCTTTTGCACTATAATCAGCTCTTGCAGGCCAGAAAATGTCAATAGCATCGCAACCGAGGTCACTTACTTTTGCTCCATGTACCATGTTCCCGGGTATCAGTACCAGATCATCCTTTTCCATTTTCTGTTCCCCGTCGAGAAGTATTTCATTGCATCCTCCGCGAAGTACAAGCATAGTCTGAGCTTCCGGATGAATATGACGGTCGAACAGTGCTCCCGGGTCCATCGAGATAAAACTGATCTGAACATTTTTTCCTGTAATAAGTCTTGAGTTTGATCCTGCAGCAAGCGGCGTAAACTGAAGATTATAAAGATCATATACTTTGTTCGGAACTACATTCGGAACAGCCGGAATTTTAAGGTCAGCCATTGCGGCCGGTACTTTTGCAATGCCGGTTTTAACAAGATAGTCAGTACGGACCGGACTATAGACCTCGAAAAGCTTTGCACCATCAGGTCCGGCTGTCAGGGCGTTCTTGCTGTCTTTTTCAAGATAGACAAAATCTATCCTTGGGGTAACGCTGTGAGCGCCATCCTGTTCTTCTCTTTTTCTTGAGATCATATTTACAGAAGATCCATTTATAAGCTGATCCACCGATCCTTCTAAAACAAACAAAAAACGGTCTGAAGGAAGTACTTCCTCGGGGATCTTTGCTCCCGGCTTAAGTTGAAGAACGGCAACCATCGTGCCACTCCACCAGTAGATCTTTGCTTCAACTCCTGGATAAAGTGTGGTATTGGAGATATTGTCAAGATTTGTAACTATCCCCGGATCCAGATTTGATTCAAGCTTTATCTTAGGCAGACCTGTAAGCTGCCTTTCAGCTAATGCATATTGTTTGATGAGGTCCTTATTTTTTTTCTGCCATTCGGGTGCCTTTGTGCACTGAGATAGAGTGATCGCTATCATAACCGTTAGTCCGGCAAGAATGATACTTTTTGTTGATTGTTGTTTCATAACCTATATAAATTTAAGTAATTGTTTGAATATCAGTGGTATAATTTAGATATATTTTCAATCATGGTTTAAATTGAGATCAAATGTAGTAAATTTTTATCTCAGATATGGAAAAAACTATCGAGTCGTTTCCCCTTCTTAAGTCTGTAATGGTAAAAGAATAATACAAGCGCAAAAGGCAGTGCTGATACACCTGTAATGAGTGACCAGCGCAATTCGGTTTTACCGGTGTGAAATTTATCAAGAAAAATTTCGGTTATGATACAGAACCCGGATAGTACCAGAAATCCGGCTGCGATTATATTCAATCCCTTAAAATGAGCAGCTTTATATAGGATTATTATTATGGCCGTCGCAATAGAGAGTGAAATAGTAACAGGGAATGCAAGGGGGAAGAACCATCTGATACCAGGGGTAAAGAGGTCTATCAGGAAAAGAGCAGCAAGAATTGTAAGCAATATGCCGGATGACAGTATTAACAGCCGCTTGTGAACGAGGTGGAAAAGAGTCAGAATGGTCCAGATTGCAAGCAATGCTGTATCTGAAAACAACGACCAGGAAAGGCCCTTTACTGTCAGAAGATCGACTATAGTGCAAATCACAATGTCGGAAAATGTAATTATTCCGCTCAGCTCCCACAGATACTTTTTGTTTTCTTTTCCCGGATACTGAACGGATTCTGGAAAGTTTTCCGATAATTGATCATCCTGTTCCTGTACAGACCGCGGATCTTTCCCGCAAAGAGGGCATCTAATAAAGCTTTCATCAAGCTCAACTCCGCAATTGATACATATAACCATGTGTTTTGATTTATGTTTGGTTCATAATTTTAACGTGAATTCCTTCATCAGTAAGGTGCCTGAAAATAAATTTTTCAAGGTCGTGCGATCGTGAGATATTGGTGAAACAAATTCTTATCTTGTCGTTATATGAGACAAGTCCGCAGCTTACCTTTACTTTCGGATTAGGAGGGGGAGGCAGGATCTCAAAAGATTCTACCAACGCAGCCATTTCTTCAGGCAAAGCTATCTGCCCGAGATTTGTTACAATTCCTGTCCAGCGTTTTGAAGCCAATCCCCTGTAGACGAAAGCAATGCCCATTTTCTTAATGAACAGTGGGAGTATCCTTACAACGAAGAGCTTTTCATAGCTTACATTCGATGAGAGGAACCTTGATATCTGCTTTAAATCCGTGCTCATCTGAAGCTGGTGATGAATTGACCGAAGTATTTCTTCAAAGGTGTACGAACCCAGGCGCAGGTCAATTTCGGGCAGTACAAACAGGGAGAAATTGCGCATTGTGCGGCTGGGGAGCTTATTTCTCATATTGACAGGGACCTCGACCCTAAGGGCGCTCTTCGTTTTCTTCCTACTTTTCGCTTGACTGTCGCAAAAGATCCTGTAAAGAGAATACACATAAACAGAAACAAAATATTCTGTTAATGTAACTTTATATTTCCTGGCAGTATTGAGAAGCTCACTCACACTTAAATCCGCACGTATTATTCTTACGCGCGGTTTTTTATTAAGCTTGAAGGGAAGATGCCATGCTTTGATAAGCTTTGCCGGCGGCGGTAACTTACTGAAGTACCTGTTATATCCGTCTTCAAATTCCTCTTCGGATATTTGTGAATCGGGCAGTATGATATCGCCTGTCTGGGTTATTTGCTTCCCGGTAATTTTAAGGTAGGAGTAAAGCAGCGATTTCAGGTATTCCAGTGCACCGCCACCATCGGTTAGTATATGCAGGAATTCAACAGAAATGCGGTTTTCTCTTACAACAATCCTGTATAAAAGTTCATTAGTCCTGTTTACATCAAATGCCTTGCAGGGCATCCCTTCATCAGCCTGTATTACGGGGATCTGATCATTGAACTCAAGAAAATGCCAGAAAAGGCCGCTTCCCAGTGAGACACTGAAATAGGGGAATCTCTTTGAGGTAATGGCAACTGCTTCTTTAAGAGCAGAATACTTAACAGGATCTTTTAGTGATACGGTTATTCTGAAGACGGATGTCAGGTTTTTCGACATTACAGCCGGAAAAAGTTTCGCAGCATTGTCAAGCTTCAGCCAGCCTCTTTCCTCGAATGATTTTTTGATTGCTTATCTCCCCGTTTAATTAAATAACAAAGATAATTTTTTATATTAATGTTGAAAAACCGCTCAATTTCACATTCTTCAAAGTGAACTTTAATGAAATACTGTTGTTATTTTTATATCAAAAATATACATTTTATTATCCATGGATGATATTATTCACAAGGGACTTAAACGTAAAGTTGTTATTGTAGGCGCCGGTCTTGTAGGATCAACATACGCATATTCATTATCACAAAGCGGTCTGGCTGATGAGATAGTGCTGATCGACAGAAATGAAGAGCTTGTAAAAGGACAGGTACTGGACCTTGTTCATGGGGAGGCGTTTGTCCCTACAGTGAGCATAAGGGAGGGCAGCAGTGAAGATTATGCTGATGCTCAGCTTATTGTCATAACGGCCGGATCTGCTCAGAAACCCGGAGAAACACGTCTTCAGCTCCTGAAGAAGAACGCCGATATCGTAGGAAGCATTGCCGGAGAAGTAAGCAGACAGGGATCAAAAGGTGTCATGCTTATTGTAAGCAATCCTGTCGATGTGATGACCTGGGTAGCTCTTAAGAGTTCAGGATGGGAGAGAGGCAGGGTGATCGGTTCCGGTACAGTTCTTGACAGTGCCCGTTTCCGTTATCTGCTTGCAAAACATTGCGGGATAGATGTTCATAATGTGCATGCATATATTCTGGGTGAGCATGGAGACAGTGAGTTCGCTGCCTGGTCAATGACAAATGTTGCAGGGATGGTAATTGATAATTACTGCCCGGTCTGTAAAAAATGTTCCGACTGGAAGAGCGAAAGGACGATAATTGAACAGCAGGTACGTGAATCAGCCTATCACATCATAAATGCAAAGGGAGCAACTCATTTTGCTGTCGGGCTTGCTATGGTACGGATCACAGCGGCAATACTGCGTAAGCAGAACAGCGTCATGACTGTCTCAGTCTTCCTTAACGGGGAGTTCGGATTAAGGGATGTCTGCCTGAGCGTTCCTTCTATCGTTACAAACACAGGTGTTACAAGAGTTATTGCCGGTCCTCTGTCGGATCAGGAAATGAAATCGCTAAGGCATTCAGCAGGGATAATAAAAGAAGCGATTGATTCACTTTAAACCGTTCAATAACATTTTTTACAATTCCTTAAATCAGTTTAATTTGAATTTTCGAAGAAAAAAACTGTACGATCAGCGTCATTCATCGGCCTGGGAATTTATTATTTGCCGTATCTTCTGCAATCGAAGAGCAGGTTATTGACTATTGAATTACGTTTATCAAACTGGCTGTAGAAACCGTCGAGATATTTTATCATATCGGTTTTTGACTTTTCTTTCAGGTATGGGAAATCCCTGATAACTCCATAAATAGCATCCTTGTTATCAGAGAACTCTTTAAGTGCCTTCTCAAAATCCTGCTTCTCCCTGCACAGTCCAAGGTAGGCCCGCTCCCGTACTGATTTAATGTCAACGCCTTCTCCGGGAACAGCATAATCAGTATCGACAATACCGGAATAATCGAAATCGTATGGTATGCATATTCCAAGGTCGGGTCTGTCTGACTGGCCGCTCTGGAGCACCACTACATTGTGCTGGTTCCCGACAGCCCAGTCGACATTACCGATCATATAATTGAATATTGCCATTCTGTCGAACATGTCCGGTTTGATTATATTTCTATGCAGTGTTCGTAATGGTACTTCAAAGGAATTGAGCCGTTTTGACAGTAAATCAACCGGTTCTATGGCAAAAGCAAACTGCCTGTCTCTTTTATTCGCATCTCCTGTATTGATGTAATTGATCCTTAATAATCTGACTTTAAAACTATAATCAGTAAGTATGTTATATATTTTATATACAAGGTATTCCCTCAACAGGTAATCTTCCTGCCCTTTCTTGCAGATTGTGACCATCTTCAGCTTGTTTATTTTATTGAATTCTTTACCGACGGAGTCCTTTGCTTTGAAATTGAGCAGAAGCGGTGGGAAATCACAANNTAGTAGGTAAGTACTGCATCAAGGTATTCCTCATCAGACCTCTTTCTCTTATAATATTTTATGTCGAAACTAAGAGATATATCCAACACTTCATCCTTTGAAAAAAGATTGTAATCATCAGGTAAAGTATCTGTTACCGAATAAACAGTGTCGGCAGCATCATTCTGGCTCAATAAAGGTGTACTTATTAATCCGGACAGAATAAGCAAGAGCAGTAAAGTTTTCTTCATTTTATCATGATTCTTTCATTTCCTGGCCTCCGATACCAAATTTATGAAATTTAATCGATTAACATATATAAACCATTTGGCTCAGAATTTGTTTTATAATGCATAGTTAATTTATTTAATTTTAGGGTGTCTTTTTGTCTTTAGAATTAGCGGGAATAATGAACAGCTTAGTAAGATTATTACTATTCATATTATTTTCCATTAGTACACCTCTCCTTGGCCAGCAGGTACCAGTTTCTCCGGGAGCGATAGATGATGGACCCTATTTTTTCAAATCAAACGATACGATCGCTGCTATATGGATAAAGAATAATAATCTTTATAGCAGGATTATTTTGCCGGATAATTTTGCAGGGATCAGATCGATGTTCGGTTTTTCTTTTAATTACAATTATCTCGTAAAAACTTTCCGGCAGTCACCAGGGTTCAGTCAGAAGTTCACGGATGTCGACAATATTTGTGTAATAAGTGATATTCACGGGAATTTTGAGAGCTATATCACTTTGTTGAAAGGTGCATCAGTAATTGACGGGAATCTGAGGTGGAAATTTGGCAAGGGACATCTTGTAATACTTGGAGACATATTTGACAGGGGAGAAAAAGTGACTGAGATCCTGTGGCATGTATTTGATCTCGAAAAACAGGCGTTAGGAGCAGGAGGCAGGGTTCATTTAATTCTTGGTAATCATGAACTTATGGTACTGAGTGGTGATCTCAGGTATATACATGAGAAATACCTGATAACGCAAATGCTCACCGGAATAAGCTATTCGGGACTATTTTCGGGGAACAGCATCCTGGGAATGTGGTTACGGTCGAAACCTGCAGCTGTGACGATCAATGATATTCTCTTCATTCATGGCGGGATTTCCGTTGATATGATCGAAAACGGATTAACGGTGAAGGATATCAATGAAGCTATTTATAATGATCTTATTGGCAAGGAACCGGTTGATTCTTCTCACATCATTAAACTTGATCTGCTGATTGGTGATAACGGACCATTATGGTACAGGGGTTTCTTTTCAGAAACAGGTATAGATAACCAGAACCTGGATAAGATCCTGGCCTTTTATGGTGTAAATCATATAATTGTCGGGCATACTCCCGGCAATGTGATCCGGTCAGTTAACAATGATAAGATATTCGGGGTTGATGCAGGTATAACTAACGGCCTGCCCGGAGAACTCCTGCTGATAAAAAAAGGGGAATTCTTCCGGGTAGACTCTTCCGGGATCAGAACAAAATTATGACACTAATCAAGTGCCCCGGCGGTTATTGTTGCATCAAAGAGCACTCCTGCATTGAATGCCATAGGTCCGCTGGCTGTTCCTGAAGCAGTCAGAGTGATTTTCTTTTCATTCTTCAGCTTTTCGCCAGCCTGATTAAGTTTTGCAGCGTCGACTGCCGGAGTGAATGAATTGTTTGTTGAGGTGATGTTGTTCTGTGTAAACAAAGTCCCGACACCTGCTACATCAAGCGACAAGGTATTGATTGTCTGCTCTGGGATAAGACCTGTAATTGTGATCACTACAGATTTAAGGTCAATTTTCCTCAGTTTGTTGAGGTATGGCTCTACATCCTCATTATCAGCAAGTTTAAGTTCACTTGAAGCTGTGTAGTTTAAGGTGGCTTTATTTCCTGAGCTTACCGTAACAGGTATGTTAACTGTCAGATCGGTCGAGAAATCAACCTCTCCAAGTCCTTTTATCCAATCGCATCCTGTGAGAGCGATGGCTGTCGCGAAAAGCAACAATGTCATTGTTTTTTTCATGGGATTTAAATATTGGTTTTTATTATTTAATTATTAATAACATCCTCGCCGGACAAAAGTTCATTGACAGCCGGATTCTTATGGAAAGTCAATAATTATTGAATCTGGTTGATCCAATTTTCGGGCTTCTATATAGTGTAAATATAAGAAAAATCCCCGAAATAAACAAAGATCTCAGGCATTCTTTTACTGATTTTATGACGCATTACAGCTTTTCTTTTACTTACGGCTGATTTTTCATATTTCGTATAAATCATAAGCAGCTTTGATAAAGATCTTAAAAAACGTTGATTACATTTAAGTCGCGAAATTTTATCGATAATTATACAAATGAATCCGATTAAGTCTGCTGTTGATCTCAACAGGGAAGAATTTATTGACCAGCTTAAAAGTCCTCATAACGACTGGGATTTTATTATTGCTGGAGGAGGAGCTACCGGCCTTGGCATAGCAGTTGATGCTGCCAGCAGGGGGTTCAGGACTCTACTTCTGGAGCAATCCGACTTTGCAAAAGCAACCTCAAGCAGGAGTACAAAACTTGTTCACGGAGGAGTACGTTACCTCCAGAAAGGCGATGTGTCTCTTGTCAGGGAAGCTCTGAAGGAAAGAGGGTATCTCGCTAAAAATGCGCCTCATCTGGTGAAGAGCCAGCGTTTTATAATTGGAAATTTTAAGTGGTGGGAGAGACCTTTCTATACTATCGGGCTCACTTTTTATGACCTGCTTTCAGGTTCCATGTCAATGGGACGATCGCTGCCCATGAGCAGGAAGGAGGTTATAAGATCGATCCCGGGAATAGTTCAGGAAGGGCTGAGAGGAGGAGTGATCTTTTATGACGGCCAGTTTGACGATTCCCGTCTTGCAATAAACCTGATGCAAACTGCCGTTGAACATGGTGCAACAGTGATAAATTATTGCCGTGTATCAGCACTTTTGAAAGATAATAAAGGTAAGATCACCGGAGTTGTTGCAGAAGATATGCTTGACAATTCAAAATTCAATCTCAATGGACGCTGCATCATTAACGCAACCGGGATATTTGTTGATGAGCTGATTAAAATTGATAATCCTTCCATGAAACCGCTTGTAAGGCCCAGCCAGGGGATACACCTCGTGGTCGACAAGTCATTCCTGGGAGGCGATGATGCTATTATGGTTCCCAAAACAAGTGATGGAAGGGTTATGTTTGGAGTGCCATGGCATAATCGTGTCATCCTGGGGACTACTGATATACCTGTAAAGGACTTTGTTCTTGAGCCAAAAGCACTTGATGAAGAGATCGATTTTATTCTCGAGACCGCGGGCCGTTACCTCAAAAAGAAGCCGCAGAGAAAAGATGTCCTCTGCGCTTTCGCAGGACTGCGTCCGCTGGCTGCTCCAAAAAATGATGACGGTTCATCAAAAACAAAGGAGATATCAAGGAGCCATAAACTGGTGGTCTCACAATCCGGACTGGTTTCAATCACAGGCGGCAAATGGACAACCTACCGCAGGATGGCTGAAGATACAGTAAACGCTGCTTTAAAGTTTTCAGGGCTGGAATTCAGGCAATGCAAAACCAAAAACCTGCATATTCACGGTTATAAACAGAACCCTGACCTGAATGACCGGTTATATGTCTACGGAAGCGACCGGGATCAGTTAATCAGTTTTTTAAGAGAAGATCCTGCACGTGAAAAGAAACTGCACCCTGATTATGAGATGACAACCGGAGAGGTAATCTGGGCTGTAAGGAAAGAAATGGCCCGGACTGTTGATGATGTCCTGGCAAGAAGGATAAGATTATTATTCCTCGATGCCAGAGCTGCGGTAATCATAGCACCAAGCGTAGCGGAAATAATGGCTGAAGAGCTAAACAAATCCGGCGAATGGCAAAAGCAGCAGGTTAATGAATTTTCTGAAATAGCTAAAGCCTATATTATTTCCTGAGAGTTCACTTAAGCAGATCCTTCACCATAGCCGAAATTTCTTTTCCGTCGGCTTTCCCTGCCAGCTCTTTCATAGCTGTTCCCATTACCTTTCCCAGGTCGGCAGACGATTTCGCCCCGACACGTTCGATAATGCCTTTAATGACGGCTTTGAGATCCTCACTGCTCATCTTTGCCGGCAGGTATTTCTCAAGTATCTCAGCTTCAGCAATTTCATTCTCATAAAGATCAGCCCTGTTCTTTTCTTTATAGATAGCCGCGGATTCTCTTCTCTGTTTAACTAATTTCTGGATGATCTTCAGTTCTTCCTCAGGGGTAAGGGCCGAATCAGCACCTTTCTCGCTCCGGGCAAGTAAGAAAGCAGTCTTTGCAGCTCTGATAGCTTCAAGTGCGACTTTGTTCCTGGCTTTCATCGCTTCTGTGAGATCGTGTGCAATTTTCTCTGTAAGTGACATGACAGTATTATTTGATTTTCTTACAAAATTAGAAAATCATTTCAGACTTCAATTATGATTATATCCGTTTATAGGCTTCAAAGCTACAGGTCAAATCCGGGTTTTAACAAAATTTTAATACTTTTGGTGAGATTTTTTTTAAGGCAGCTCTTCTTTAAAAGGAAGTCAAATCTTATTTTTGCCGATTATCATTTTAATCATATATCAAATTAAGGAGGAAATTTATGTCGTTACATGCTAAATTTATCCGTTTGTCTCTTTCGGTTTTCGTTGGATTATTCCTGAGTGGTCATTTAACCACGAAAGCAGGAGATTTTGAACTTTATACTCCATTTCGCAGGATTGCTGTACCTCCGGGCGAATCTATCGATTATTCCATTGATGTAATTAATAATACTGATGGAACCAAGGAGGCTGACCTTACAATAACAGGTATGCCGGCAGGATGGAATTACACTTTGAAATATGGTGCATATGTGATACGTCAGATATCAGTTCTGCCGGGTGAAAAGAAAAGTCTGAGTCTGAAGGTTGAAGTTCCCCTGAAAATCAATAAAGGCACCTACAGGTTCCAGGTTGTTGCAGGAGATCTCTATTCACTGCCGCTGATCGTTACGGTATCGGAGCAGGGTACTTTCAAGACCGAATTCACATCCACACAGCCTTATATGGAAGGTATAGCTACCTCCACTTTCAATTACCAGGCTACATTGAAGAACAGCACTCCCGAATTGCAGCATTACGGTTTATCAGCTGATGCGCCGGCAGGCTGGGTGGTCGTATTCCGTCCCAACTACAGGCAGGCTACAGCTGTTGATCTCGAGGCAAACAGTAAGGTAGACGTAGCTATCGATATTGATCCGCCGGACAAGACCCCGAAAGGTACCTACAGGATACCGGTAAGGGCTTTTACAAATGAAACATCTGCCAATATTGATCTTGAAGTTGTGATCACCGGTACCTATAGTATGAATCTTACAACGCCGACCGGCTTGCTAAGCACTTCTGTCACAGCCGGTGATACCAAACGTCTGCCTATGCTTATAAACAATACCGGTTCGTCTGAACTGCATAATATTACAATAGCTGCAGAAGCTCCCATAAACTGGAAAGTGACATTCGAACCTGACAGGATTGATATGATCCCCCCTGGAGGATCGGCCAGGATCTTTACCATAATAAACGCAGATAAAAAAGCTATCGCTGGCGATTACATAGTGACGGTCGAATCTGTTGTCCCCGAAACATCCTCCAAAGTATCTTTCAGGGTCATCGTAAAAACTCCGATGATATGGGGCTGGCTAGGTATATTCATTATAATCGGTGCTCTGGGACTTGTATTCTATCTGTTCCGAAAGTATGGAAGGAGGTAATACATGGATTCTTCTGTCATTGAGTTTACTGATCTGACGAAAAAGTACGGATCATTCACAGCAGTCGATAGGCTTAACCTTTCAATAAAGGAGGGAGAAATATTTGGTTTACTGGGGCCCAACGGGGCAGGTAAATCGACAACTATTCTCATGATGCTGGGATTGACCGAACCTACTTTCGGATCTGTAACAGTCTGTGGGATCAATTCTACGACAAACCCGGTTGATGTCAAGAAAAAAGCAGGTTACCTGCCTGAAGATGTTGGTTTCTATGATGATTATACAGGTTTTGAAAACCTTATGTACTCAGCCAGGTTGAACAGCATACCTGAAAACGAGGCAAAGGAAAAAGTGACGTACCTGCTCGACAGGGTCGGATTATCAGATCAATCAACCAAGAAAGCCGGGAAATACTCAAGAGGTATGCGTCAGCGGCTTGGTCTGGCTGATGTGCTTATTAAAAGTCCCGAAGTGATAATTCTCGATGAGCCTACGCTCGGCATTGATCCGAAAGGAGTTAATGAATTCCTCGATCTTATTGTGAGACTGAGCCGTGAAGAGAAAAATACTGTACTGCTTTCCTCTCATCACCTGCACCAGGTACAAAAAATCTGTGACCGTGTAGGATTGTTCGTCGGAGGCAAGCTGATAGCTCTGGGAGACATAAAGACTTTGTCCCAGCAACTTTTCTCCCATGAACCTTTCATAATTGAGGCAGGAGTGGATTCATCATTGAAGGGGCTTGGTGCAGACCGGCCTTTTCAGCATCTCGCGGAAGATCTTGAATCACAGATCAGGACTATACAGGGTGTTGTATCAGTTGTAAGGGATAATGATCTTTTCAGGATCACAGCCTCGGATGATATTACAGGCGACATCGCTAAAGCGATAGTAGGATCAGGGTTACAATTGAAATCGCTCTCGAGGAAAGAATATGGGCTGGATGATATTTATAACCGTTATTTCGAAGAGAATGGAAATAGTAAATAATTTGTCCGACCGGATACGGAAGCTGAAAGACAGCAGTTTCATAAGAAGCATAAGATCTGCCCTTTCTGTTGGTGAAAGGCCTGCTTATGAATATCACAGCGGAACTCCCGGTCCTTTTGCAGTAATGATCAAAAAGGAAATTTCTGATCATATCAGGAGCTGGAGATTCATAATATTATTTGTAATAATAATACTTGCCTGTCTGGGATCAGTGCTTTCCGGATTGCAGGGATTCAGCAACGCTGTTAAAGCGGCAGGACGTGATGAAGAATCATTCTTCTTTCTCAGGCTCTTTACAGCCTCCGACGAAACTCTTCCTTCTTTCTTTGTATTCATCAGCTTCCTTGGCCCTCTTCTGGGTATTGCAATGGGGTTTGATGCAATAAACATGGAAGAGAATAAGGGGACTATGAGCAGGATAATGTCCCATCCTATCCATAGGGATAATATAATAATCGCCAAATTCGTGGCTGCTATTGCTGTTCTTAGCGTGATGTTCTTCTTCCTGGGATTCATCACAATAGGATTAGGCATCATTACTATAGGCATCCCGCCGACCCCTCAGGAGTTTCTGAGAATAATGAGTTTCATAATATTAAGTATCCTTTATGTTTCTTTCTGGCTCAGCCTTTCAATTTTCTTTTCCGTAAGGTTCCGTCAGCCCGCAACTTCTGCCCTGTCAGGTATTGCAGTCTGGCTTTTCCTTACAGTTTTTTACAGTATTATAGTAAGTGTCATTGCCAAGGCAGCTGCCCCGTCAGAAATGGCATCCACACAGCAGGTTATGAAATACCAGCAGGTTATTGTCGGGTTATTCCGGATTCTTCCCAGTGAACTGTACAGCGATGCAACAACAACCCTTCTTGTCCCGACTGTTAGAAGCCTTAGTCCGCTCACTCCGGAGAAGATCTATGGTGCTATACCCAACGCATCATTACCGCTCGGGCAGAGTATCCTGATCGTATGGCCCCAGATAACAGGACTTATTGCAGCTACAATAATATGTTTTGTGATATCATATGTCACATTTATGAAACGCGAAATACGGTCAAGATAGTTGTATGTACCGCCATCTCTTCCGGTTTGCCGTTACAACTCTTACGATCCTGACAGCCAACCTTATTACAACGGCGATAAGTGATTACGTGATAGGGTATAAAAATAATTTCAAACCACTTGTTTTTACCCTTCTGGGAATGGGCCTGATAGTGCTTATCTTCTATCCGCTTTTTATGAAGGTAAACGAATGGGTAAATGGCTTGTCAGTGAGAATAATAAGATCGGGACGTTCGCTCGCAGGGAAATATCTTGGCCTGATACTGGCTTTTATTTCAGCATTGGGTATACTGACATATTTCTATGCCAGGATGTGGTATAATATCGACCTTATTAAGCTAATTTTTCATGGGAACCTGAAAGGATATATCTGATCAGAAGAAATAAATTGCAGGGAGCCCCGGTATCTGATTTATCTTTTCAGCTGAGGTTCTACATGTATTGTCACGGTGATATTATCGTAAAGAGAGTTTAACTTATCTTCAATCATGTCGCAGTATGAATGGGCGTTTCCTACGGATTCATCTTCAGGTATCTCAACATGGATATCGACAAACCTGTAATTACCCGCCACCCTTGTCCTGAGATCGTGGTAGTTGACTTCCATCTGGTTAAGTCTTCTTTCAAGATCTTCGATCTCATCCTCTCCCCAGGCAGTATCAAGAAGAGGAGTGAAAGCCCGCCGCAGGAGTGAATATGATTCTTTGATAATGAACAGGGCAACAAGGATTGCCACGAAAGGATCAAGCCATTTGATGCCGGTTATGAATATCAGACCCAACCCGACTGCAACGCCTGCTGAGGTATATACATCAGTCTTAAGATGAAGAGCATCAGCTTCAAGGGCTACAGATTTTGTCTCGCGGGCAACCTTGTAAAGCTTTCTTGAAACTAAAGTATTCACTATTGCCGAAATAAGCATTACCGATGAACCAAGCCAGATCACATCGAGCACTATCTCTTCGCAAAGAAGCTTCTTAACAGCTTCTGTGATGATCCAAATTGCTGCAATAAAGATGAGTATTGCTTCTATGACTCCTGAGATGTTTTCAACCTTACCATGACCATACGGATGCCTTGAATCAGGAGGGTTATCCGAAACCTTTACCGAAAAGAAAGCTATTAAAGCTGCTATAAGGTCCATTGATGAATGGATAGCTTCAGAGATGATACTGACTGATCCGCTCAGAAGTCCGACAACGATCTTAAGGATTATAAGAAAGGTATTTGAGACTATTGAAAGTCGTGCAACTTTTACTTTTGCATTCATTTGTAAGTAAGACCTTACTGTAAAGATAACAAAACAGATTGATCAGTACGGGTATTTAAACCGTAATAAGATCATAAGATAAATTGCCCAATCCTATCTTCTCAGCATGTTCAAGTCCTGATAACCAGTGAGTGTCAGGGTGAGTGAGGCTGAATTTATCCGCCCCTTTCAGGTCATTTCCATCGTGTCCCTGACATATCCTGCTCCCCGGCAGAGCCGGCGCTGCAGTTACCATATCAGCACAGGCTTTATCGAGAGCGACCGGGTCAAAAGATGCTGCTATTCCAATATCGGGCACCAGGGGGTAATCGTTGAATCCGTAGCAATCACAATCGGGCGATACATCCATGATGAAGCTTATATGGAAAGAGGGTTTGTCTTTCAGGACGGCATAAGCGTATTCCGATACTTTTTTGGATACCAGTTCAGAAGAATTCTGCCATACTACCTGCGCTGCATCATACTGGCATACAGCTATGCACTGGCCGCATCCCACACATTTCTTGTAGTCAATACGTGCGATCTTGTCTTTGCCCACATGAACGGCATCGTGGGCGCAATTCTTCTCACACATACGGCATCCGGTGCAGTTTCTCTGGACTATCTTTGGTGAAGCGCCTGAATGAAGGAACAGTTTTCCTCCGACTGAAGCTGCTCCCATGCCAATGTTCTTAAGTGTACCTCCAAACCCCGTCATTTCATGTCCTTTAAAATGCGTCAATGAAATGACTATGTCGGCATCGGCAACCGCAGATCCTATTTTAGCACTTTTTGTAAGCTCCAGGTTGACCTCAATTTCACGATATTCAGTTCCTTTAACACCATCAGCTATAATTACAGGGCAGTCTGTCGCAAGAGGATTATATCCGTTCTCAAATGCAGCTTCCAGATGTGAGGGGGCATTCGATCTCCTGCCATAATAAAGTGTATTGCTGTCAGTCAGAAAAGGTATTGCCTGCTTCGATTTCAGGAATTTCACTATCCTGCCTGCAAAATTCGGCCGGAGATATGCCATATTACCGGGTTCACCGAAATGGATCTTGAGCGCAACAAGTTTCTTATTAAAATCTATAGTCTCAATCCCGGCTTTAATGACGAGATTTTCGAGCTTTTTTAAAAGGTTCTGGGAAGATCTTACTCTTAGGTCGGTGAACCATACTTTTGAGGGTGCCATATTTAAACTGATAAAATTCTTGCAAGATCTAAAAGAGACAGGTCAACTTCCTTATTTTGCTTGACTGCACGGCGGAAAGGGACAAGAACTATTTCGCCATTTGCAAGGCCAACCATTACACTCTTCTGATCATCGATAAGAGCTTCAACAGCGGCATGACCAAGCCTGCTGGCATTTACCCTGTCGATAGCCGTGGGAGATCCTCCTCTCTGAAGATGCCCAAGCACAGATACTCTGATATCATAACCGCTGAATTCGTTTTTCAGCTTTTCCGCAATGGCGAAAGCACCGCCTTCAGTTTCTCCTTCAGCAACTATTATAAGATTGCTTGATTTCTTTCGGATATTGCCATCCTCGATCATTTTCTTCAGGTCGCGCTGCTCTCCCTTTATTTCAGGAATAAGTATTGCTTCAGCACCGGTGGCAATACCGCTGTAAAGAGCAATAAAACCGGCTTCAGCTCCCATCACCTCAACAAAGAACATCCTGTTATGGGCGCTTGCTGTATCTCTTATCTTATCAACAGCTTCAACAACGGTGTTAAGAGCTGTATCGTAGCCGATTGTATAATCGGTTCCGAAAATGTCATTGTCTATTGTCCCCGGAATGCCTACAAAAGGCAGATCATATTCTTCGTTAAAGATCCTGGCTCCTGTAAAGGAACCATCTCCTCCGATAACAACGACTCCGTCGATCTGAGCTTCTTTAAGGTTATTGTATGCTTTAGCACGGCCTTCAGGGGTTTTAAATGCCTCACACCTGGCTGTTTTAAGTATTGTACCGCCTCTCTGAATGATATCGCTGACACTTGATGCTTCAAGGGGAATGAAATTCGCGTCGATCAAACCCTGGTATCCATGACGGATCCCGACAACCTCAATCCCGTTAAAAATAGCAGTCCTGGTCACTCCCCTTATCGCCGCATTCATACCGGGGGCATCACCGCCAGAAGTTAAAACTCCTATTTTTCTGATCTTTCCCATATATTATTTTCTGAATAAGCGCACAAAGGTAATATATTTATTAAAACGGCAAAGATTTTTATTTGCTTTTCAGATAGCTGATACAACATCATATACTTTATCTATCAGCCATTTAGGTGTTGAGGTTGCGCCGCAGATCCCTGCCGATCCCTTGCCTTTGAACCATGATATCTCTATCTCATCGGGTGATGAAATAAAATAGGTATAAGGATTTATAGCTTTACTGATTGAATACAGCACTTTCCCGTTCGAACTTTCTTTACCGCTTACAAATATTACTATATCATGATTACGTGCAAATTCCTTTAATGACGTCTCTCTGTCGGAGACCTGCCTGCAGATGGTGTTATGAATGTGCAGATGTTTATCCGGGTCAATTGTACCTTTTTTCTGCATTTCGGATCTCAGCAATTCAATAAAACCGGTATAATCAATTGTGTTCATAGTGGTTTGCGAAAAGATCCAGACAGGTTTAGTGACATCTATTTTCCGGAGGTCCCCCGGCCCGGAAACCAGTATGCCTTCATCCTGTACCTGACCCATCAGCCCTATGACCTCTGCATGGCCCGGCTTGCCGAAAATAACGATCTGCCCATCCTCTTCCTTTATTCTGAGCCAGGTATTTTTTATCCGCGACTGCAGTTTGCTGACAATCGGGCAGGTCGCCTCGATTATGGTGATATTATTCTCTTTCGCTATGCGGTAGGTCTCAGGCGGTTCACCGTGTGCCCTTATAAGAACACTTACATCCCTTAGCTGCCGGAACTTGTTGTGGTCGATCGTTACAAGGCCGAGTTTCTTAAGTCGTTCCACCTCTTTATCATTATGCACAATAGGGCCCAGTGAGAATACTTTTTCTCCTTTCCTGAGGGCTTCCTCTGCTATTGCAATGGCATTCCGGACACCAAAGCAGAATCCGGATTTCCTGTCAATTTCAGCTTTCATTTATTTTTCTTTCGATGATGCTGCGAACCCATACCATCTGCTCTTCAACTGTCATCCTGCTGTTATCGAGGACAACTGCATCATCAGCTCTCCGAAGCGGACTTATGTCACGGTTCTCGTCAGTAATGTCCCTTGATACAATGTTTTCCCTTACGTCCCGGAAATCAACCTTAATTCCTTTTCCCAGCAGCTCATCGTATCTTCTTTTCGCCCTTATATCGACAGAGGCGGTCATGAATATCTTAAGCTCCGCGTCAGGGAATACTACTGTTCCTATATCCCGTCCATCCATGACTATGCCTTTCAGAACGCCAATCTGCCGCTGCAAAGCCACCATTCTGGTACGGACTTCAGCGATCTTGCTGACAGCGCTTACATGTGATGATACTTCAATGCTCCTTATCTCTTTTTCAACGTTTTCCGAGTTCAGATAAGTCTCAAATTCCCCTATATCAGGATTAAAAATAAATTCGATGTTTATATCATCAAGTTTACTTATGATCGCAGTCCTGTCTGGTATTCCGGCTTCAATAAAACCGTTCCTGATACAATAAAGAGTGACGGCACGGTACATTGCGCCACTATCTATATAAATATAATTCAGCTCCCTGGCAATAGCTTTGGCAAAAGTGCTCTTGCCGCATGATGAATAGCCGTCTATTGCTATGATAATTTTTTTCTTCATTGGAATAAAATTACAGATTACCGCTGTAATAACAAAACGCTATTTACTGAACCTGCTGTAAATTTTGTCGGTTTTCAGCGCCAGAGAAATATGTGTTGAGGATCCTGCAAGATGATAGGTTGCACGGCCAAGTTCAAGGTTGATCATTGAAGTGTTGATCCCGAATCCCCAGGAGAAACCTACGGTCGATACCTTTGAATCGACCTGCAGCTCTTTTCTTCTCTGGTAATTATAACCAAAGCTCAGATAGAAATTCTTATGCGGGAGGATCTCAGCTGACAGGATCGCATGTCTGAAAAGATTCTCAAGAAATTCTGACGACTGGAAATAATTATTGTCAGGATCCTTATCATAACTATGTGTAAGATCATATTTCTCCAGGTGTCTGAGAGTAAGCGAAAACCTGAGCGGTGCATGATTTAGTCGCTGGGATACCCCGGCAATGATCTCGAAAGGCAATTTCTGCCTGTCCTCTCCTGCATATGCAGTAATTTGTAATCCGGCGTTGCGTATTACCATCCCGGCTGAAAAAAGCCCGGATTGATTGTGATATGAGGCACCCAGATCGAATGCAAGACCGAAGGATGTATATTTTTCCAGATGCGACAATACCGGTTTGAGATCTATGCCGGCGGAAAAGTGAGAATTGATTTCCTTCGAATATGCCAGTATCATCGCATATTCTGAAGCTCCGAATGTCCCTGTAATAACTCCTGAAGCATCAGCTTCGGTGAACGAACCATAATTCAGATAAGTGAGTCCGGCGCTGAAGTGCCCGATATTGTCGTATGATCTTGAGTACATTGCCAGTCCGAAATTGATCCCTGCAAAATAGTTTACATAATCAAGGACAAGGGTCTTTTCCATCTCCTTGTTCAGCAGGGCGGGATTATGGTAAGCAAGATTAAGGTTACCGGTATTCAGGGAGACATTTGAACCTCCGAGGGAAGCAACAAACCCTGAGTGAGTGAGGTTGAGGAATTCATATACATTATCTCCGCCAGTCTGGGCGTTCAGATTGCATGCTATCAGGCAGCCTGTGAGTATATAGAAGCTTTTTCTCAGCATAGGAGTGAGTCACACCAAATATAAGGGATTTTTATTAAACGAGGCTAATCGTAAAATAGTATGAATGAAAGGGATATAAGCGTCATTATGCGGTCATGCTGTTTTTCCTGCGAGAACCGAGGCATTATCAACATTCTTCCTGTGACCGTTTATCTGCGACATGAAAATCCCGGCAATAACTATTATTATACCGGCCATATTCTGGATTGTAAGCCTGTCGCCGAGAATCAGGAATGAAAAGAATGCTGTAAGAACAGGAATGCAGTTTGTGAAAATGCTGGCTTTTGTTATTCCCATCTTATTAACAGCAAGTGCAAAAAGGATGAAGGCTCCGCACGATGCGAATACTGAAAGTTCCAGTATTGGTATGAAGCTTTTCAGCAGAAAAGGAGTATTTATGAAATGATTTAAATCAATAATTAGAAAGAGAGGCAAGAATAATATCGTGCCTATCAGGTTCTGTATGTAGACGATAAACACAGGTTTGTATCTGCCTACCAGTGTGGTTAGAGTAAGGTTATAACCGACAGCCGACAGTACGGCAAGGGAGAGCAGCGCCAGTCCTGAAATATTGAATGACAGGGTTCCGTTCCGGTTGAAAAGAAATACCAGTACCCCGATAAAAGAGACAGCTATCCCTGCGTAGTTGATTATTCTTAACCTTTCTCTGAAGATAAGCCAGGCACCCAGGGTGACAAAAACGGGGATAGTTGAAATTATAACTGAACCGACTGTTGCCGACACGTATGCAAGTCCAAAGCTTTCGCCAAGGAAGTAAAGGAAAGGTTCGAAAAGGGCAAGCATGAAGAAGAGTCGTCTGTCTTCTTTCCTGATCTTTTCCATGCCTTTTGTCGCCAGCAGGAAAATCGAAAGTATAACGACGGCGAGAGCAAGTCTTATCAGGATTATTGTTACCGGCCTGTATGTTTCATTGGCTATCTTGAACCAGATGAATGAAAAGGCCCAAAAGATCATTGCCAGAACCAGGGCAATATATATACCTGCTGTTTTTTTCACTGAATCCGGATCTGTTTATTTTTCCGGCGACGCGAATTTAAATCTAATATTTAAATAATTTCATTTTTTCCTGAAGTAACACGAAAAAGGTTATAGTTTTTTAGGCATTGACATTACCATGCAACATGCACCTTTTCCGGTTTCGCGGAATCGTCACTTTGCTTTTTTTTCAGATGTTGCGGAATCTCCGCTATGCTTCAAGCTCCGTGCACCATGTAAAAACATAATCCTCTGCCATAGGGAGGGAGATCCCTCACTCGTAAATCCTTCCATCAACAGCAGCGTCAAAAATCTTTTCACAGAAATCTCTTCCGTACACTGTTTACAGTGGAGGAGATCCCTCATTCGTAAATCCTTCGTAATCTCAGGATTTACTCGATCGGGATGACACGGCAAAATAGGGGGTATAGGGGAATGAGGCGGGGCGTTTTGATTCAAATTCTATTTCATGTAACGACTTTCTGGCAAAACGCCCCGCCTCATTCCCCCACTATTCACCAAAAACACCGTGTCATCCCGAGTCCGCCGGCTGGCGGAAGAGGGATCTCCTTCTCGTACCTGTGCATAATCCCTGGCTCACCAAAAGCAATCTTATGAATATCTGTACAGAAGTACTTGTGTATAAAGATTAGCAGATTTACTGGGTTTTATTCATGTCTGACCGCCTGTCAGCGGCCTTATGGGGAATGCAAAATAAATGGTACTATTTCTCTGTCATAACTATGGGATTATACTTATATATGCAATGATTCATCGCTCACAACCCACCTCTCGTCGCTCAACCTATGCCTCTGCACCTTGCACCCTACACCTTGTATCATGTACCCTGCACCAAACACTTTTACTTCCTTTTCATCTCTGTCATCTCATCTCTCATCTCTCACAACTCATCGCTCACCTTCCGCCTTCTGCCTAAAAGAATGGATCATACCTCCCGCCTGTCTGGTCAGTATAAACTATCAGTTCTCTGCTTCTGCACAATGCAATTATGCCATTTCCGCCTACAATATTTCCGTTAATATTCACCAGTTCAGAAAAAGGATCGTCCTTTTGTGTATTAAAAGTATAAAGACTCTTATAGAAAAGATAGGTTTCTTTAGAAATGGACATGAGTCTGATTCTAAAACATTTTATGTAACCAGGTATAAATCGTTCGTAATCCCAATAAGTGGATATTTTAAGAGTACAGTACGGAATTCTACCCGGGTCAATAAAATATGTACTTGACAATTGTCTTAACCTTACAATATCTCCGCAATAATTAAACATACGATTCTTAAATTTCTGAATAGTTTTCCTATCATGTAAGTGGAAGAAGAAACCATTAGTGTTACATTCTAATATGTTGAACTCTATGAGATTAGATCCCCATCCGGGAGACCAATCAACTCTTGAATCACTATATGATCCAATTAGAAGAACTGCATAATATGAATCTGGATTGATATTAGAAAACGAAAATTCAATTTCAGCGGTTCTCCTGATAAATTTGTCAACTCCTCCAAGGGAACAGCGGTAATCATTAGGTTTATCCAGGATCAGTATATCTGTTTTGAGCGAAATTAAAGAGAGTTCGGGGGGTGGTTTAGGTACCATTATCTCTGCTGAAATATCAGGTGTTTCTTTCTCCTTCGCATGAAAAAAATACTTCCCCCCTGATTCAAAACTAATACTATCAGAAATTTTATATTCAAAATTCTTGCCTGCAAGTTTGTTTTTATAAAATATTATTTCTTTTTCATCATTTGAGATGCCGAAAGAAAATTCTCTTAGTGAGTCATTTATAACATCTGGATATTCAGTTAAAAAATGATTTTTCAAAATATATGCTACGAGAAAAAGCCATACTATCGCGAGGGATGAAGGGAGGGCGTAAAGGGGAGTATGTATCATAATAGATTGTATCATCAATATCTATAATACCGATAGCACAAAGCTGTTCTGGCAGATCAGGTCTGTAATATCTTTCCTTACCTTCACACTGAAGGATAATCAATGCAACAAATACTAAAAGCCAAATGTGCGATCCCCGCTTAATTACAGCCATTTTTAATTTGGTTAGCTTCAGTAAATTTAGAAAAAAACCTGTACAATGCAACTTGTCTTCTGCAGGGAGCTGAATATGGATTTATTTTTTCCGTGACAATCCGCGTCAGTCCATGGTTAAAAAAGAATTCACCACGGTCCCGATTGTCATCGGGATCACGGAGTATCCATGGAGTTGGGTACAGAGTAATTTCCTAAAAAAATGGATCATACATTTTACCAGTCTGGTTAATATTAACGATAAGGTCTCTGCTCCTGCAAAGAGCGATGATACCATTTCCACCAACCACATTCCCGTTAATATTTATCAATTCACCGAAAGGATCATCACGTTCCATTTTGTAGGTATAAAGGCTTTTATAGAAAAGGTAGGCTTCTTTTGGAAGAGACATTATCCGGACCCGGAAATACTTTACAAATGATGGTATATATTTTACATTATCCCACTGAGCTAATATTTTCATCGTACAAGTC
>MTKZ01001234.1_pt1 | contig 89525 bp, 73 predicted proteins | sample 1042781 | NCBI WGS metagenome assembly MTKZ01 (sample SAMN06212207, study PRJNA360539) | anaerobic digester metagenome | biome: Wastewater treatment plant; material: sludge; isolation source: anaerobic digester fed with sludge from wastewater treatment plant | place: Denmark: WWTP Viborg ... | reverse complement strand
TCCTCTTCTTTGACATTGCCCTTTCCCGACTGTAGAAGAAGAAGCTCATTCAGGACTATTTCCGTGATATACTTCGTTACACCTTTTTTGTCTTCATAGCTCCTGTAATTTATTCTTCCATCAACAGCAACCTGCTTTCCTTTCTTAAGGTATTTTGCAGCTCTTTCAGCGAGACCATTCCATGCTACAATATTATGCCATGTAGTCTCTTCTACTTTCTGCCCTTCAGAATTTTTGTAGGCATCATTTGTTGCAATAGTAAAATGAGCAACCTTCTTTCCGCTTTCCAGGGTTTTGATCTCCGGGTCCTGCCCCAGGTTTCCAATTAACTGAACTCTGTTCCTTAACGCATTCATGGTATTAAATTTTTTGTTAGACTTAAAATTTATCATGGATCAAACTTACACCCAGTATTCCGGTCGACTCGGTAACTAATCATTTATACCCGTTATAGAATCATTTTTAGGTGTTTGTAACCGTTTGAAAACGTTTTTTTATATCTTTATCAAAACTTTAGTGCTGTGGAAAAAAAATGTCTCGATTGCGGAGCCCCCCTCCGTGGTCGCACTGATAAGAAATTTTGTTCTGATCAGTGCAGAAATAACTACAACAACAAGCTGAACAGGGATACAAATAATTTTGTACGAAATGTTCACGGTCTGTTAAGGAAGAACCGCAGGATTCTGTCCGATCTCTACAATGACGGGAAGCGGAGGATCCACAAGGACGCACTCTTTGCCCTTGGCTACAATTTCAGCTTCTTTACCCATGTAATTGAGGCAATGAACGGAAAGAAATTCCATTACTGTTTCGAATACGGCTATTCAGAAGCAGGAGATGATTTCATTGAACTGAGCGAAAACGCCCAATATCTTGAATATCAGTAAGATAGCTAATTTAAGATATTTTGTTGGGGGTTACCGCTTACATTTACCAGGAACTATTGGCGAGGATCCAGAGATTAACAAAGCTGATCCTGATGATTTTTTCCATTATATCCCAGTCTATCGTTGCGACCTCGTCATATGGAGTATGGTACTGTTCACGATGTCCGGGCTTGAATCTCATTACAGGTATCCCTGCTTCAACAAATGACCTGTGGTCAGTTCCTCCGGGAGGATCATCAGATGGCTGATAATCAACATTAAGATCAATATTGAATTTCTTCAGGTTGTTTTCCGTAAGCTCCCTGAAATTCCTCTGAGAACTGGTATATGTCATAACAACTCCATTCTTCTGCGTCTCTGAAATATATCTGCCTATCATGTCAAAGTTCAGATTGAGCCGGATGTTATTTACAGGATATGATGTATTCCTGACAAAATACCTCGATCCCAGCAATCCTTTTTCCTCTGCTGTCCAAAATGCAAATATGATAGTCTTCTTTGGTTTGACACCTGTAGCTGCCAGGGCTTTGGCAAGGGTCATTACGCCAACCGTGCCTGAACCGTTGTCGTCAGCTCCGTTCCAGATAATACCATCGCTGATACCCATATGGTCATAGTGGGCTCCAACAACAATAATCTGGTCGCTGGCTTCGCCCTCAATGATCCCGATTATATTCCTGACGGGTATCTGGGTTATTATCACATCACTCTTCAGACGAATTGTTTTTGAAATAGCAGGCAGCTGAGGCAGCTGACTGTTGGAATCAGCTTTTTTCAGGTATTCATCAGCAGATATTCCTGTGCCTTTCAAAATCTCATTGGCTGCCCTTGCAGAAATTGTGATCCTTAAAAATTCAGACGGTATTCTGGTTCCGGGCAATGAATATTTCGCATTAAATTCATGAATCAGGCTTTTTGCCTCAGATGAAGGAGTATTATTAAGATCATTTTTCAAAGGATTTCCGGCAACTGGTTTTGACGGGTTGAATTCAATTATCCCGATCGCACCTGACTCCCTTATCATTTTTTCAGAGTTAATAACTGATTCATTTATTTCAGAAAGCGTTAGTATTTTCTGAGCAAATGAGGGATATCCCGTTACCTTAAGCACGATCTTACCTTTCAGGTCGCTTTTAATTAAGTCATTATACCTTATTTTATCGTTTCTGAAACCATAACCGACAAATACAACAGGAGCCTCTGCTTCAATTGGATAGGATACTGGATTCATCGTAAAGTCAACATTATGGACAAAATCGGTTACTCTTGTTGTATTTCCGTCATATTCTTTCAGTTGAAGAGACTGATTTTTACCCGGAGTAGTTCTGAGTATGACAAAATTCTGAAAATAGGATCTTTCTTTAAATCCGCTTCCAGGATTTATTAGAGGTAAGTTATCTCCTCCCGGTTTTACACCATAAAGTTGCAGCATACTTGCAATATACTCTGATGCCAGGTATTCTCCTTTCTCTCCTGCTTCCCTTCCTTCCATCCAGTCGGATGCGAGGAATCCAAGCTGTGCTTTGATCGCATCGGGAGTTATGGCCTGGAGGCCTTTATTGATTTCTGATTCCTGGCTGTAAATTACTGAGCTGATGAACAATCCTGATACCAGGATAATGTATCTCCCATTTTTCATCTTATAAATACTTATCTTTACAGCCGGCAAAATATATAAAATTATGAAGAAGTCAGTCACAATTATACTTTTAACTTTCATTTTAAGCCTTGTATCTTGCAGCAATGCCCGGAAACCGGATGACCGGGGCTACCTGGTAAAGACCGGTGATACAGCTCCTGATTTTGTTATTAAGGAGGCTTCAGGAAAATCATACAGGCTTTCAGACCTCAAAGGAAAAATCGTTATGCTCCAGTTCACAGCCAGTTGGTGCAGTGTATGCAGGAAAGAAATGCCGTTTATCGAAAAGGAAATATGGCAGGCTAAAAAAGATGCCGGTCTTGTAGTGATTGGTATTGATCGTGATGAGCCTGTGGAAACGGTGCGGAAATTTCAGCAGGATATGGCAATCACATATCCTCTTGCACTCGACCCCGGAGCAGATATTTTCGGGCTCTTTTCAGACAAGGAAGCAGGAGTAACCCGAAATGTAATTATCGACCGCAACGGGAAAATAATTTTTCTTACAAGGCTTTTCGACAGGGAAGAATTCGATAAAATGAAGGATGTGATCTTTAAAGAGCTAGAAAAAAAATAAGTCTGGCTTATTCCCTTTTTTGTTTCCAGAGTTTAAAAAAATATTCAGGCATGTAACTTTTTACGTGCTTTTTCGTTATATATAATATGTTTGCAATGTAATTTTAAATTAATCAATTGGTTTAATGAAACTTAAAAACACGATTATGAAAAAACTACTGGTTTTTCTTTTTGCATTGATTATTGCTGTTCCGGTTTTTTCCCAGATCAATTTTGGCCTGAAAATCGGTGCCAGCACCGCAACAGTTCCAACTTATGATATTACAACAGGGACAAACAATATTGAAGCCCTTAAAGATGCAGCATGGGGATTTCAGGCAGGTGCATTTCTTCGTATTGGCATAAGTTCATTCTTTGTTCAGCCTGAAGTACTCTTTGCATCTAATACATATGAATATAATGTTACTACTGTTTCAGGTACAGAAGCCGTCAAACAGAAATTTGACAGGCTTGATATACCGGTTCTTCTTGGGGTAAAACTTGGTCCTCTTCATATTAATGCCGGACCGTCTGCAGCGATTCAGATTGGTTCTCCGAAGGCTCTTATTGAAGATCCTGATTTCAAGGAAATGTACAGGTCGGCAACCTTTGGGTATACAGCCGGCCTCGGAGTAGACCTCTTCAAGAAGCTGACTATTGATGCAAGATATAATGGCAGCCTTAGCGGCAAATTCGGCGACGCAGTAACGATCGGTTCACAGACATTCAATCTTGACAGCCGTCAGCCGTCATTTACACTCAGTGTTGGCTTCATGTTCTGATAGAATATCACCAGAAGGTATTTAGAGAGGGGTGGAGCACACCCCTCTTTTTTTACTTTGTAAAAAGCATTTTTGTTGCAACAAGAAGGAGGAGAATGGCAAAGATCTTCTTTAATGTTGCCTGGGGAAGATTTATAGCAAGTTTTGATCCGAAGTATGATCCTAATAAAAATGTAATTATCAGTATAATTGCCACTTTTATATCTACCTGACCTGCTTTCCAGTAATTATAAGCAGCAATAATGCCTATTGGAGGAAGCATAACGGCCAGACTGGTTCCCTGGGCCATATGCTGACTGAACCCCAGTATATAGATCAGAGCTGGGACCATAATTATAGCCCCTCCGATACCCAGCATTCCGGCCATAAAACCTGTAACTACCCCTACCAGGAGCAGAATAAGTAAAGTTGTAACGGACATATTCATAAGATTTTATTTAGTTATTATGATATTTCGGCTCTGTAAAAGTAGGAATAAAACCAATGATACAATCTGTTTTTACTACTTTTGCCCACTGCCTTGTTTTTGCAGAAAAGACATTATGATTAAATTTGCCTTTCCTGAAAAGAATGAAGAAACCATTTAAATATATCCTTGTTGCTGCAGGTATCCTGGCATTAATTCTCATCTTTTTTTCTTATAAGATTTTATTTGAGCCAGGAATAAAAGTCAATCAGGAGAAAACGACAATTTATATACCCAGTGAAGCAACCTATGGACAGGTAATTGATTCATTGGAAGCTAATCTCAATGTCAGGAATTTAAAGCTTCTTAAATGGGTGGCGGAAAAGAAAAAATACCCTCTTCTTGTAAAACCCGGAAGATATTTTATTGATAAAGATTTGAGCTATAATGCTCTTATTGATTTACTACGCTCTGGGCGACAGTCTCCAGTCAATGTCACTTTTAATAATATCCGTACCCTGAATGATCTTGCCGGTAGGGTAGGTGGCAAAATTGAAGCTGATTCGGCTGAAATAATTAATTTTCTTTCTGATCCGGATAATTATGCAAAAGACGGTTTTACAAAAGATAATATCATAGCCGTTTTTATTCCAAATACTTACGAGTTTTTCTGGAATACCTCGGCCAGTGAGTTTTATGACAGGATGTTAAAAGAATATAAGAAATTCTGGAATAAAGACCGGCTGGCCCGGGCGAAGGAAAAGAACCTGGATCCGCTTGAAGTATCTATTCTTGCATCCATAATCGACGATGAAGTGACGAAAGCCGATGAAAAGCCAAAAATAGCCGGCGTATATCTGAACAGGTTGAAAAGAGGCATTCCCTTACAGGCATGTCCGACAATTAAATTTGCACTGAACGATTTTACAATAACAAGGGTTCTGACAAAGCATCTCTCATTCGAATCTCCATATAATACTTACAAGTACAGAGGATTTCCCCCCGGACCTATTGGTTGTCCCTCAATAGAGGGTATTGAGGCTGTTCTTGATGCTGAAGATCACGACTACCTGTATTTTGCTGCTAAAGCTGATTTTTCGGGTTATCACAACTTTTCGAGAACGCTCTCGGAGCATAACAGGTATGCAGCCGATTACCAGAGAGAACTCAACAGGAGAAGGATCTACCGATAACCTCAACTTCTCTTTCCAGTTCTATACCGAATTTATCTGACACCGACTTCCTTATCATTTCTGACAAGGCAAATATCTCTTCACCGGTTGCCTTACCGTAATTAATCAGTACCAACGCCTGTTTATCGTGAACACCTGCGTCACCAATTCTCTTACCCTTCCACCCGCACTGATCTATCAGCCAACCGGCAGCCAGTTTAACATCTGTTGAAGTCTGTTCATAGCAGGGCATCTCCGGATAGATATTTCTCAAAGCCACGGCTTTTTCTGCTGAAACTACAGGGTTCTTAAAGAAACTTCCGGCATTACCGGTTATGTCAGGATCAGGAAGCTTATTGCGACGGATGTTGATAACAGCCTGCCTGATATTTACCAGGCTTAACTGCCCGAGTTTGTCAAGTTCCTCCTTGACCGATCCATAACCAACTTTAAATTCCGGATCTTTCGAAAGCCTGAACCATATCCTCGTTACCAGGAATTTCCCCTTCAGCGTGGTCTTGAAAACAGAACTCCTGTAAGCGAAATTGCATTCATCCCTGTCAAATATCCGTACTGATCCATCCTGTACTGAGACAGCTTTTACTTTAATGATAGTATCTTTTATCTCTGCACCATAAGCCCCTATATTCTGAACCGCAGCCGCTCCCGTGCGACCTGGTATTAGGGAAAGATTCTCAAGCCCGCCCAAACCTTTAAGTACTGTCCATTCCACAAGACTGTCCCATTTCACGCCGGCACCAGCTGAGATAATTGCTTCTTTTTTATTGCTTTTTTCATTCCTTATTCCTCTCATATCAGGAAAAATTATTGTTCCTCTGAATTCCTCAGTGAACAGTATATTACTTCCTGATCCTATTATGAGTATAGGTTTTTTACAGATATTACCACGCTTAAAAAAACTGACTGCCTCTTCAACGGTCCTTATTCGCACCAGACAATCAGCATGATAACCTAACCTGAATGTGTTATAATTGGTAAGTGGTATATTCTTGTAGATCTGCATTCTTTTTTTTGTAAAAATAGGAAAATTAATCTTCCGGATCCTGTCCTGCTCCGGAATCCCGGCTTCCATGATCATTTAATTTCCAAAAAACTTGACTCGCCTTTATTTTTATCTTAACTTTCTTATTTTAAGCCTGTTTATGAACACCTTAACGCCGTAACGCCTTAACGCCGTAACGCCTTAACGCCGTAACGCCGTAAAACCTTAATACCCTCATATCATGAAAACAAGACTCACCCTCTCCGCTGCATTCTCCCTCATGTTTTATCTTGCATCATCTCAGGTGCCACAGGGATTCACTTACCAGGCTATTGCCCGGGATGGCTCGGGTCAGATAATAGCTAATACAACCCTGCCTGTCCGAATAACTATCCAGACATCCCTCACAGGAGGCACAACGATCTGGGAAGAGGAGCATATGTCGGTAACATCAAATCAGTTTGGACTGATATATCTTGTAGTAGGGACAGAAACTAAGAAAGCGGGTACGGCGGCGACTTTTTCAGCTATAGACTGGAATGCACAACCCTTGTATCTGAAAACGACGATAAGATATCCTGGTACGACATGGACAGTAATGGGGACAACACAGTTATGGTCAGTGCCGTATTCGATGGTAGCAAAGGATGTTGAAGGACCGATAACGAAGCTTGGGATCACAGGAACGACGACAAACATGGAAGAGGCTTTGTTTGAAGTGAAGAACAGGATCGGGCAGACGGTATTTGCAGTATACAATGAAGGGGTAAGGGTTTATGTTGATAATGGGACAGCCAAAGCAGCCAAGGGAGGTTTTGCGGTAGGAGGCTTCAATACGGGTAAAGCGGGATCGCAGAATTATTTTTATGTTGATGCGGACAGCATCAGGGCATATATATATGATGATCCGGCAGTAAAGGCAGCGAAAGGAGGGTTTGCAGTGGGAGGTTATAATCTTATGAAGAATACGACTAATGAATATGTGCATGTAAGTCCTGACAGCATCCGCATGTACATAGATGACACTGAAAGCAAGGCAGCTAAGGGAGGGTTTGCTGTAGGAGGCTTTGGCATGAGAAAAGGACCGAGTGGTCATTTTCTTGATGTGGCAACAGATGCGAACGGAATAATTAATCCGTCGGAGAACAGAGTGCTCTGGTATCCATTAAAGAATGCTTTTTTAACGGGGAAAGTTCTGATTCAAAAACCTGATAGTGTTGGAGAGAATTCGTTTGCCAGCGGCTATGAGTCGAAGGCAGTTGGTGACTGGTCGCAGGCGTTGGGATTCAAGGCAATAGCCAGGGGAGACTATTCAACAGCGATCGGGAAAAACGCTGTCGCCAGGCAAATCAATTCATTCGCATTAGGAGAAAGTGCATTTGCTGCGAACGATGAAAGCTATGCATTTGGCAGGGGCGCCAAGGCAAAAGGCTACAGAAGTTTCGCATTCGGTAGTGCAGGCGTTGATATTTCCGGCTATGCAACCGACGTCACTTCAGCAATTGGTAATTACTCATTTGCGTTAGGTCAGGGATCTAAATCAATTGGAAAGGGATCGTTCAGTATTGGAATTGCAGATTCAGCTATTGGAAATTTTTCAACGGCAATAGGCTATTATACAAACGCATACGGTGAGTTTTCAATTGCAATGGGACTTAATAATTATGCAACCGGGACGGAAGCAATATCTATTGGCCGCGGTTGTAATGCAAGTGGCGGTAACGCAATTGCAATGGGTGAATGGTCAAATGCTACGCAGAGCTTCTCTCTTGCAATGGGATATCATGCAACGGCAGCAGCTTATGGCTCAGTTGCAATGGGATACCAGGTATCCTCATCCAAAGATTTCGCCCTGGCAACTGGTTTTGGAACTACGGCATCAGGTTATGGTTCCACATCAATCGGTCTTTCAAATACAGCATCAGGACGAGGATCGATGGCTGCTGGAATTTCAACAGTTGCTTCAGGATCATATTCGACTGCCCTGGGTTACTATTCAACTGCTCAGTGCTATGCATCCCTGGTGCTGGGAAGATATAATACCCTTGTCGGATTATCAAATGAGTGGAATATGTGGGACCCGATTTTTGTTATAGGCAACGGGTCCTCAGAGGATAGCAGATCAAATGCTATGACAGTCTATAAAAGCGGGATTGCTGATTTGGGATGGTTCCTTAATCTTAATAAATCCCAGACAGGAGCGGCCCTGAAAGTCAATGACTCGGAAGCTATCTGGTACGATGGCACATATTATAGCTGGGGTTATGGAGGCAGCTATAATGTATTTGCTGATAAAGTATCAGTTGCTACGACTGCAAATCCCGGATCATATGCTCTTAATGTTGCCGGAAGTGCCTATTGCACAGGCAGCTGGGCCGGTTCAGATCTGAGATGGAAAAAAGACATTCAGTCTCTTGGCGAAATCCTTCCGAAGTTAGTTAAGCTTCAAGGTACATCATTCAATTGGAGGACTGACGAATATCCTGATATGAATTTTGAAAACAGGAAACAGATAGGGCTCGTGGCACAGGACGTTGAAAGGATATTCCCTGACCTTGTCAGAACTGACGATAATGGATATAAGGCTGTCTCATACGAAAAGCTGCCTGTCCTTCTTCTTGAAGGCATCAAGGAACAGCAGAAACAACTTGAAGCTGCAAAAACTGAAAACAGTGAACTGAAAGCTGAACTCCAGGCACTAAAGGAAGAAGTCAGAAAGATTAGAGAAATGTTTGTTACCAGGTAATGGTCTGATAGTCTCAGAGTCTTGGAGTCTTAAATGATGCCCACGACTTGCACGACCTGCACGACTTGCACGACCTGCACGACCTGCACGACCTGCACGACCTGCAAGACCTGCACGACCTGCACGACCTGCAAGACTTCTTTCAACGTTTCAACTTAATTACTAAATTTACCTCATGCCACAACCAATAAAACAGGCCAGGGTGACTTTCTCTGTCACAAATTGCATCTGCTTCGACCAGCGTGTAATGAAAATGGCCGAAACAGTAAAGGGATTGGGTTGTGAAGTTCTGATAATCGGAAGAACGCGTGGCGAATGTTGCAGGAATGGTATGGTTCCCTTTCCGGTTAAAAGATTCAGAATGCTCTTTAACAGGAAATTTCTTTTTTATGCAACCTTTAATCTTAAACTTTTTTTCTTCCTCCTGTTTGTTAAAACTGATATTCTGGTAGCTGACGACCTTGATACTCTTCTTCCAAATTTTCTTGTCTCAAAGCTGAGACGTCTTCCACTTGTATATGATTCACACGAATATTTCACGGGTGTTCCGGAGTTAAACGGAAGGCCATTTATTAAAAGTGTCTGGAAACTGATTGAAAAATCAATATTCCCGTATCTGAATAATATTATAACTGTAAGTGATTCATTGGCTGATCAGTACGAAAAAGAATACGGTGTGAGGCCTCTGGTTGTTAAGAACTGTTCAAAAAGATCACAGCATCTGAAGGGTCATTCAAGGAAGGAAATGGGAATAAACGAGAAGGATTTCCTGCTGATTATCCAGGGAAGCGGAATAAATGCTGATAAGGGAGGAGAGGAGCTTATTGAAGCGGTAAGGATAACTGAGAATGTTTCGCTTTTAATAGTCGGATCAGGAGATATACTTGAGGACCTGGAGAAAATGGTTACCACAATGGATCTTGGCCGCCGGGTAAGGTTTGTCCCGAAGCTGAAATGGGAAGAACTTATGAGATATACCAAATCGGTTGATGCAGGTATGTGCCTTGAAAAAGGCACCAATCTTAATTACAGGTTCAGTATCCCGAATAAGTTATGCGATTATATATCTGCAGGCATTCCTGTCGTTGCAGGAAACCTTCCCGAAATAAAAAAGATAGTGGAGGGATACAGGTGCGGTATAATAATACCTGATATCACTTCATTGAATATCAGCCAGGCAGTTATCGAATTAAGAGATAATGGCAACCTGAGAAATGAACTGAAAAGAAATTCGTCTGCTGCTTCTGAAGAACTGAACTGGGAAAACGAATCATTGAAAGTAGCATCATTTTACAGGGCACTGTTACCCTACGATGTGCAATAAAATTTCTTGTATTTGATAAAAAGAACCCGTTGTGATTAACATTTTTTTATTGATATTAGTTTTCTCAGGATTAAATTTAAATTTATGAAGACCAACCGCCGTAACTTTCTTAAAACAACCTCTTTTGCGGGAGCCGGAGCTCTTGCCGGAGGAATGTTTTCAGGATGCTCACGTTCAAAAGAAGAGATCTCTAACATGCCTGAGATCCTGGCGTCTGTTAAAAAGACCCATTATCAAATATTTAATATGTCAGGCTATGCAGCCCCTTCAATACCAGTGGTAAGGATCGGAGTAATAGGTTTGGGCGACAGGGGAAGCGGTGCGGTAAAGAGGCTTACACGGATTGAAGGTGTTGAAATAGCAGCATTGGGAGACAAAAGAGAGGTAGCTGTAAAAGAATCCCAGAAGTATCTTTCAGGTATTGGCAGGGCACCTGCAAAGGAGTTCTTCGGATCTGAAGACGCCTGGAAGAAGATGGTCGAATTACCGGATATTGATCTTATTTATATCTGCACTCCCTGGGTACTCCATGCTCCTGTGGCATTATATTCAATGGAGAATGGCAAGCACGTAGCCTGTGAAGTTCCTTTATGCAGAACTATAGAGGAAGCATGGCAGCTTGTAGAGACTTCAGAAAGAACAAAGAAGCATTGCATGATGCTTGAAAACTGCTGCTATGATTTCTTCGAATTGCTGACTCTGAATATGGCTCGTCAGGGTATGTTCGGAGATATTATCCATGGTGAAGGTGCCTATATACATAATCTTATCGGACTTAATTTCAATAAACCTGATGACAGCCGGCAGACTGATGATGGTTATACGGATATGTGGAGGTTGAAAGAGAATGCTTCGAGAAACGGGAACCTTTATCCCACTCATGGCCTGGGGCCTATCTGTCAGGTATTGAATATCAACAGGGGAGACAGGATGGAATATCTCTCTTCTGTTTCAGGCAACGATTTCACAATGGCAAAAAGGGCAGCAGAACTTGCAGCAACCGATCCTTTTTATAACGAGTTCACCGGAAGGAATTATCGTGGGAACATAAATACAACTATAATCAGGACAAATCTTGGAAAAACAATGATGATCCAGCATGACGTTTCGTCAACTCAACCATATTCAAGGATTCACCTTGTAAAAGGTACGAAGGGTATGGCTGTAAAGTATCCTCAGCAACTCATGGCAATAGGAGAGAGCTGGTTCACGAAAGAGGAACTTGACCTTTTAAGGGAAGAACATACACCCGGAATAATTAAAAGAGTCGGAGAACTTGCCAGACAGGTTGGCGGACACGGAGGGATGGATTTCATAATGGACTGGCGTCTTATTGACTGTCTAAGGAACGGATTGCCTCTCGACCAGGATGTTTATGACGGTGCCCTATGGAGCTCAGTAGCACCTCTCAGCGAATGGTCGGTGGCTAACAGATCGGGATCGATCGATGTACCTGATTTTACAAATGGTTCATGGAAGACTAATAAACCTCATGAGATCAACCTTGAAACCGGAGGCAATACTAAAGTCCTTGAAATAAAAGAATTAGTAGATTCTTAATCACTTTTACCGTCATCTGCTCTTTTCTACTCTCACTCCCGCTCTCACTCCCGCTCTGTTAATATCCTGCGGCCTGGCCGTCCTTACGGGATTCGGATGCACCGAACCATACCTTGTTTTTTTCATCCCACTTAATAGCCTGGTATCCTCCATATCCTCCGAGGTCCCATTGTATCACGTGACCCATGCTCATCAGTTTCTGGATCACTTCGGTGCGGAAACCACTTTCAAGATGAAGGACCCCTCCGTTTGTCATTATTTGCCCTGTGGGTTCTGATGAACCCGTATGATATATTCTGGGAGCATCGCCGGCTTCCTGGAGATTCATATTGAAATCAACCAGGTTTACAACGATCTGAGCGTGACCCTGGGGCTGCATATCTCCTCCCATTACGCCGAAACTAACCCATGGTCTGTTGTTCCGAGTTATGAAACCAGGTATAATTGTATGAAACGGCCTTTTGCCGGGGGCATATACGTTTGCATGGCCCGGAGCAAGACTGAACATCTCTCCACGGTCCTGCAAAACGAATCCGAGACCTGTAGGACACATACCTGACCCCATACCTCTGTAATTGCTCTGGATCAGTGAAACCATATTACCTTCTTTATCAGCAACAGTAAGGTAAACTGTGTTACCGGCTTCAATGACTCCGGCGTCATAGACCCTGGCTGCCTTAAGAGGATCTATTAATTTCCGTCTCTCGGCGGCATATCTCTTTGAGACAAGTTGCGAAACGGGCACTTTTGTAAAAAGCGGATCGGCATAATATCTTGCACGGTCCTCGAAAGCAAGTTTCTTTGCCTCGGTAAAGACATGGATATATTCAGCGGATCCGAATCCCATTCCGGCAATATCAAGACCTTCAAGTATGTTTAGTATCTGCAGTGCAGCGATACCCTGGCCATTGGGAGGAAGCTCCCATACATCATAGCCCCTGTAATTTGTCGATACAGGTTCAACCCATTCCGAGTGATGTCTTGCAAGATCGTCGTAACTTAAAAAGCCTCCCTGCTTCTGCATAAAAGCTGCAATATCCTTCGCAATGCTTCCCCTGTAAAACTCATTTCTGCCTCCCTTAACAATCTTTTCAAGAGTATTCGCCAGCAGGGGATTTTTAAAAATCTCACCTTTGGCCGGACTTTTACCTCCGGGCATATAAACCGATTTGATGTTTGGGTATTCTGCCAGTCTTTGAGTGTTCCGTTCCAGGTAAAAAGCAATAAGCTCAGTAACCGGAAAACCATTCCTTGCATAGTTGATTGCCGGCTGTAGTATATCTCTCATTGGAAGTCTGCCGAACATCTCGTGCATTTCAAACCATCCGTCTACGCATCCCGGTACTGATACAGGTAGTGGTCCGTAAGGGGGGATAAACTCATATCCGTTATCCTTGAAGTACTCTAGTTTCAGGGACCTTGGAGATTTACCACTGGCATTAAGTCCGTACAGCTTATCCTTTTCGGCACTCCAGATCAAAGCAAATAGATCACCGCCGATGCCACTTCCGGTAGGTTCAACCACACCCAGAACAGCATTGGCAGCTATGGCAGCATCAATTGCATTTCCACCTTTCTTCAGTATGTCCAGGGCAGCCTGGGTAGCCAGTGGCTGACTGGTAGCAGCCATACCGTTTGCAGCTATTACTTCAGACCTGGTCGCAAAATCATGCCCTGTGATGCGGTCCTGGGAGAAGACAGACCTGGTTACCAGAAGAATTATAATGATGGATAATACTCCTTTCATCTTAGATTTTTTTTGTAAAGGTAAAAAAGAGAGTCGACTATCTGGCCATCGCCAGCTTTTTTAATTCCTGCGGCATTTTTTCAATTGCATATCTGAGAGATGTACGCGGCATCGTGGCTTTTCTCTTCATGACATAATCAAAGACCTCTTTCTGGTGAGCCTGGCTTGCAGCCTTAAGCATCCAACCGTATCCTTTGCGGACCATATCGTCACTGTCGGAATGCAGGATATCAGCAATTTCGAAAATATCGTTCAGGAACATTCCTTTTCTTGCAGGCACAATAAATGAAACCGCAGATGCGCGTTTTACCCAGCGGTTATCTGAATGAGCCCATTTTTTAAGATCACTTATGAATTCAGGATACATCTCAATGAATGTCCCGACTGTGTGATTACACAGCGTATCACAAGTGGCCCAGTTGGTTATATATTTGTGAACCCATCTTCCGAAAACCGCAAAATCATCTCTGACATATTCTTTCCTCACGGAATAGGACCATTCGCAGGCTATGAATCCTTCCTCAGCGTAACCGGATCTCCATAATTCTTCACATAGTTCGAAAACTTTCTTTTTGCTTCTTTCAGGTATTAATTTAAAATATGTCTTTGCCAGTTCAGTTACCCTGGCTGCCTTAAGGCCATATAGCTTTATATCTTCCTTAAAGAATCTCTCTCCCTGTAATCGGGTTTTTTCATCAGCAAACAACCTGAGATCTGCTCTTATTTTTTCAATTATTCCGTTCATTTTTAAAACTGAAATGACCTATTTTATGTTTTTCCAGAATTTCTCTTCCGATATTCTCATTTCCCTTGTTTTCTTTCTTTCAAGTAATGTGTAAAATATAATCAAAAGGGCGCCAATAATAATCAGACCGATAAGCAAATACCTGAAGATTAAAGATATACTTTCATCAGGAGTGGTAAGGATAGCATTACTTGCATTGCTGTCAGTATTTTTGTATCCTGTTTGAATATTGAAAATGTTTTTCATGAAAAACAGGGAAAAGTAACTCAGAAGACCTGCAATAACGGGTGTAGTAATCCAGCCGAGAGCTATTTCTCCGAGCAGCCTGAAATTGATATTCCTTACTCCTTTATACAGGCCGATGCCTACAATACATCCGACAATGACCTGGGTGCTTGATACAGGGACCATTGGGATACGTGGCAGGCCTGCTTTTAAAAGAAGATCAGAGAGAGCAGTTGATGAAAAAATGAACAGCACAAGTGAGTGAGCAAGAACAACGACAAGTGCTGCTTCAGCTGAGATCTCAATTATATTACTTCCGACTGTTTCCATTACTCTTTTTGAATACGTAATGATCCCAACTGCAATTGCCAGTCCACCGATAAGGAACAACTGCTGTGCAGAAGAAAGTGAAAAGATGCCGAGATCAAGTTCCTGAAGGTTGAATGCCGGAACAAATACTCCCATCACATTGGCAATGTTATTGGCTCCGAGGCTATATGCTCCGAATGCTCCGACTATTATCAGGCCTGTTCTTATAAATGATTCAAATCTTATGAGGTGAATATTGGCAGTTCTTTTTATCCATCTTACCAGAAGATACAGCAGTATGGCAAATATTGCACCAATTATTGGCCCTGTTATCCATGTTGATACTATTTTGATAAGAGTGGCAGAATCAGTTTTATTGCCAGTAAAGAAATTCCATCCGATAATTGCTCCTACGATAGCCTGTGTGCTTGATACCGGTACAGAGAATTTAGTCATTGTATAAACTGTTACAGCTGCAGCAAGTGACAATGTAAATGATCCTCCGATAGCATTGACAGAACCGAGTTTGCCTAATGTTTGTGAAGCTCCGGCACCCTGAATGACTGCACCAACTATCACTGCAACTGATGCAATTATTGCAGCTTTGCGGAAAGACAGCATTTTAGACCCGACAGCGGTCCCGAAAACATTAGAAGCGTCATTGGCACCCAGTGACCAGCCAAGGAACAATCCGCTGGTTAAAAAAAACAGGATCATAATTACATCGTTAGCTTGATGGCCATACCGGAAAGCAGATCGGCAGCCTTTTGAGCCAGATCCGAAATATTCTCCAGATGATTGATAATATATCTGAGATGAGCTTTTCGGGCAAGATCCAACTCATTCATTTCCTGAAAGATGGTTGTTTTCATGCTCTTAGATATCTTGTCTGTCTCACTTTCGAAGTAATAAACCTTCAACAGTTTTTCCCTTACAGTATGGGGAGCTCTGAAATATGCCCGGGCTGCGGGGATAAGCTCTTCTGCTGCAAAAAGGGAAGCATCCGCAAGACTTATGAAACTCTTATTGAGAGATACCGGTATTTCAGGCTTTTCAATATTGTACTCGTTCAATGAGCTCTTCAGGACATCTATTATTTCATCAAGTTCATCAATAAGTGTAATTACATCCTGACGGTGCTGGGGAAGAATGGAATGAGTGATCATCTCATTTTCAATCGACCGCTGCAACTTATCAGCATTGCTCTCAAGAGTGTCAAGCTTACACAGATGCCGGAGGAACGCCTCTTCGTCCTTTTCGAGATAGGCTTTTATACCCTCCCTGAAAACAAGCAAGCCGAGCTCTACATTATCTATAAATTCATCAATACGGATGATCAGATTCTTTGTAGTCCGAGTAAAAACAGCCATGACAAACTATAAAATGGTTACAATATCAAAAGTATGATTATTTGAATTATGAACAAGAAGATGATTATTATGATTTATTCATATAATATGAACATAAAAGTACTAAATAAATATCAGAATATCAGAAATTTATAATTTTCTCAACCTTGTTGTGCCTGAGATATGTCTTAAGGATTACCTGTATATCACGGTTGTCTGATGCCGGCCTGATACAATCATGTACGGCTGCAAGTCCAAATCCCAGGTCATTAATATTGAAGTATCCGTAGCCGGCATATTTACCATTGATGACTTTTACTGCACTTCTTTCATCATCAGATCTTCCCCTGTCAATAATCAGGAAGTTACTCCGGCTGAAAATGAACTCGTCAGCAGCTTTTGTTGCCCTGTCGTTATATTCTGAGGGAGACTCATTCCCGCAGCAGGCACCCTTGCAGATGCCTACATGATGCTGAAAACAGGCACCATTGCATTCGTAGAGACCTGTAAGCTTCTGGCACAGACCATAAGTTTCAACAAGTGAAGCAAGTTTCGATTTAGCCCTTTCCCTTGAAGTAAAGACTGACAGTGGTTCATCATCTGAATCAAGAGAACCAAACCGGAAATTAAGGTAGCCATTATTATCAGTAAAAGTGAATATTCCCCACTGAAAGCCGGATCGTCGCTGGGCCCTGTTATAGATCGGCTTATTGTCTTTTATTTCAAATGACTCGCGTAATAGAGCGATCAGTTCACTCCCGGTTGCCTCCCAGTCAATGTCAGCAATTATATCGCGCATTTCCATTGCCCTGTTGGTAGTATTATTTGATAGGTGAGTATTGATCCTTTGCTGGAGATTACGGCTTTTCCCGATGTATATCAGAGTCCCTTCCTCATTATAAAAATAGTACACCCCTGGTTCTTCGGGGATGGTATTGAGCTTTGAAATATCAAGCTTTGGATTCAGCTTTGAAATCCTGGTGTTCCTGATAAGGCTGGAATACCTGCCGTTTAAATCAATATCCTTTTTCAGGAGCATCTCAAAAAGCCTGACAGTAGCCATGGCATCACCTGCGGCACGATGCCTTCCGGGGATATCAATCCGGAGATCCCTGCAAATATTGCCAAGACTGTATGAACGATGTCCGGGGAAAAGTTTACGGCTCAGCGAAACTGTGTCGATGAGATTCCTGCTGAAATTATACCCGAGCGATTTGAACTCCTGCCGTATGAAAGAATAATCGAACCTTGCATTATGAGCCACAAAAGTCCTTCCTTCAGTCATTTCAACTATCGTTTTGGCAATTTCAAAGAATCGGGGTGCATTTTCAACCATCTCATTTGTAATGCCTGTCAGGTTAGTGATGAAATATGGAATATTCCTTTCCGGATTTACAAGTGTTTTAAATTCTCCTGTGATTTTCTCCCCATCATGAAGATAGATGGCAATCTCGGTTATTTTCTCCAGCCTTGCGCTGCCTCCCGTAGTCTCAATGTCAATTATAGCAAACACCTGGAAAATTTCACTGTAATATACTTTACGAATATAGTCACAAATGAACTTTGTGTTGTTTATAGTTTGTATTTTTGTTACTAAAGTCTGGAAAATATGAATGAGTGTTTTGGAAGAAAATTCATAATTAACGGGGAACTGCAGGATGCAGATTCATTTGATAATTCCTTCGTATATGAAGGAGATTCAATTTATGAGGTAATAAGGATGACAAAAGGGAATCCTGTATTTTTCTATGATCATATGGAGCGCCTTGAATCAAGCGTAAAGATGCAGAAGAAAAAGATGCTTGCGGACCCGGAAACTCTTAAACGTGATATAATAAACCTGACTAAATCCGACAAAAAGAAAGAATTAAATCTCAAAATTGTATTCAACTATAAGCCAGGGTCTTACAATTATATCGTTTATTTCATTGAACCAATCTATCCTTCTGAAGCGCAATACCGGAATGGAGTGAAAGGAATATTGTTCTATGCCGAGAGGAAGGATCCTGCCTCAAAGGTAATTGATCATAAGTTGCGGTCAAGTATTTTTCATAAGCTTATACTTGAAGGCGGGTATGAAGCCCTGCTCGTAAATGAACGGGGACAGATAACAGAAGGAAGCCGCTCCAATATTTTCTTTCTGAAAAAAGATACTCTTGTCACTGCTCCCGATGGATTGATACTTAACGGGATTACCCGGAAGCACATTCTTGATATCTGTAAGGAGAATAATATTCCGGTGAAACTGGAATGTGTGATGGCCGGTTCAATAACGGATTATGATGCAGTTTTCATGACCGGCACATCTCCAATTGTATTACCATTCTGTTGCATCGATAATAAAAATTTTAAAGTCGGTATTCCGCTTATTGAAAAGCTGCGCAAACTATATATTATCAAAGCCGAAGAGAGCATTGCCCGGTTCAGGTCAGTAAATCTCTGAATCATTATCTGATTATTCTTAAAATGTTCAACTAATAATAAACCAATATGGCAAATATCAGGACGCTAAAGAAGGAAATAGATACCTGTGTCTATGAAGTGATTTCGGATTGTCTCACCTATTCAGCATTAAATCCTGAAAAGAACCAGGATGATGTTTCAAGCCTGATATCTGAAGCAGTTATGCTCCGGAATAATCTTTTTCGTAAGATCAATGCTCCTTTATCAGGAGAAAATGATGTTAAGATGAAAAAGCATTTTCAGGAAATCCGAAAGGAATTTACTGACGGGATAGACGATTTATTCGGGCGGCTCAGTTCTTTATCGAAGAAGAAAAAGAAGTAAAGTATTTGTAGATAGGTGTGCCGCAGGACGAGCAGTTTCCTTTCTGATCAAGGTTCAGCAGTTTTATATTGTATCCGCTCCTTCGTGTCACTAATTTATGGCAATTGGGACACATGGTGTTCTGTCCACTATCTGTGACAAGATTCCCTATATAAACATAACTCAGATAATCCGAAGCGATTTTCTCAAGTCTTTTTAATGTCTCATCAGGTGTGGCAGGATCCTCTCTTTTGTACATCGGGAAATACCTGCTCAGGTGAAGGGGCGTGTCTTTCCCGGTTTCATCGGCGATCCACCGGGCCAGTTGTGCAATCTTATTCTCATTATCGTTATAACCGGGAATTACAAGTGTTGTTATCTCAAGATGCCTGCCTGATTTTGCGATCCTGAGAATGCTCTTCTTAACCGGTTCAAGTTCTGCCCCGGTAAGCTTTTTGTAAAAATTATTGTTGAATGCCTTCAGGTCAATGTTAAATGCATCAGTAAACGAGATTATCTCATCCAGAGGCTCTTCGTTCACATAACCGTTGCTGACAAGAACGATCTTTTGTCCATTCTTCCTGGCCTTTACAGCAACGTCACGAATATATTCAAACCAGATTACAGGTTCGTTATATGTAAATGCGATTCCTATATTATGAAGCGCCGATGTTGCATCCTTAAGTATCTTTTCCGGTTCTGTCTTGACTGTAAATCCAGCTGCAGTTCTCTGTGATATTGAATAATTCTGGCAGAAATCACAGTGCATGTTACATCCGTAGGATCCGATTGATAATATGTTTGTACCGGGGAAAAAATGGTAAAGCGGTTTCTTTTCGACAGGATCGAGAGCGTAACCTGAAATAACTCCGTAGGTGATCAGTTCTATTGTTCCTTCATTGTTTCTTCTCGCTCCGCATATTCCGGATCTCCCTTCGCTTAAAATACATTTATGAGGACAGAGAAGGCATTGCAGTTTATCTCCGCTTTTTGTGAAGAGAGTCAGCATAACTGAAGGTTTTGCACTGCAAAAATACACCTTTTTACCTTAACTTCAGTTATACGGGTAATTTGCAATTAACAATTAACAATGAGCAATTAACAATTAGTGATGAGCGCTGAAGCTTAAGGACAGCGATTTATTTATGGATTTGCCGATGACGTGCTGAGATAGAAACAAGCTTAATCCGGATCATTTGTGATATCAAATTCAATATTATTAAGTTCCGAGAACTCCTTTAAAGCGTCTTTCACAATGTTTATCACTTCAGGGTAATTGATGCCGAATCTCAGGATTGTCTTTCTTCCGTTTTTCATGTAGAAAATAATGTTCAGAGGAAATAACTCGATCTTCTTAATATCAATGTTATCAAACTTTGATCCCGGTAAGAGGGCATTCTTTTTAAGGATAATATCATTACCGTTAATGTTGATAAATCTCCTGGTTTTTCCGAACCCTGATAAAACCTGGTAGAGACCAAAGGCAATGAGCAGCAGGGTGGTGATCCAGAGAGAGATGTCAGTCTGAACTGACTTCATGTTGAAAACGATCCAGAATATTGCCACTGCAAGACAAGCAAAACCGAATATTACCTGTAATATCCTGACAAACAATGTATTACTTTTAAAATCTAGAGGTATATGTTTATTTTCCATTTATTAATTAATTGAAAAACACTTCATTATTGATCGGCCAATATATGAAATTTTAATCTGTGATCTATTCCTGATTATAATTCATTTTACTATTTTTATAAGCATAAATCAATATCTACCTGACATGAAAGAGAATAATAAGAACATTACGCGCCGGTCTTTTCTGGAAACCACCGGTGCGGTTGCCGCGGGTTTCACTATACTTCCCGGCTCGGTCATCAGCGGTCTCGGAAAAAGAGCGCCAAGCGATAAGCTGAATATTGCAGTTGTAGGGATAGGAGGGATGGGTAACTCGAACCTTAAGGCTGTTAAAGGAACTGAAAATATTGTGGCTCTATGCGATGTCGACTGGGCGTATTCCAAAAATGTCTTCGCTGAAAATCCGGATGCCAAAGCATACTGGGACTGGCGGAAGATGTACGACGAAATGGGGAAATCGATCGATGCTGTGATAGTTGCCACTGCCGATCATAGTCATGCAATAATTGCTGCCACGGCTATGACTTTAGGAAAACATGTTTATGTTCAGAAACCACTAACCCATACTGTTTATGAATCCCGGCTTCTTACAAGGTTAGCTGCTAAATACAAGGTCGCTACCCAGATGGGTAACCAGGGATCGTCGGCTGAAGGTGTTAACCTGACAAAAGAATGGATCCAGAACGGTGAGATAGGAGATATAAGAAAGGTGGAAGCGTTCACCGATCGTCCGATATGGCCCCAGGGACTGAATGTGCCAAAAGGAGAATGGGTTCCTGATACACTTAATTGGGATCTTTTCATCGGCCCGACAAAAATGCGTCCCTATAACAGCCTGTATACACCATGGAACTGGCGCGGATGGTGGGATTTCGGAACAGGTGCCCTTGGCGATATGGCCTGCCATATTCTTCATCCCGTATTTAAGAGCCTGCGTCTGCAGTACCCTATCAAAGCGCAGGGAAGCTCCACACTGTTATTAACTGATTGTGCTCCAAATGCACAGATGGTCAAACTAACATACCCTGAAAGAGTTGCGCCAAAAGGCTCTAAGATCAAATACCCACAGCTTGAAGTGGTATGGTATGACGGTGGTCTGCAACCACCTAAACCAAATGGTTGGCCTGCCGGAAAAAATATGAACAACAACGGGGGAGGAGTGCTCTTCCATGGAAGTAAGGATATCCTTATCTGCGGATGCTATGGCCGCGATCCCTGGCTGTTATCAGGCCGCGTTCCTGTTGTTCCGAAAACCGAAAGAAGAGTGGAGGTAAGTCATGAAATGGACTGGGTACGTGCCTGCAAGGAGAGCCCGGAAAACAGGATCCCGACCAAATCAGATTTCTCCGAAGCCGGACCATTTAACGAAATGGTTGTTATGGGGGTCCTTGCCGTCAGACTTCAGGGACTTAATAAAGAGCTGGAATGGAACGGGGAAAAAATGGAATTCACCAACATAAGCGACACTGATCAGGTAAGACTTACAATATCTGATAACTTCACGATAATTGACGGTGACCCCAAATTTGACCGTCCGAACATTAACATGAATGCTAAGGCTTTTGCAAATGAGATGGTAAGACATACTTATCGCCAGGGCTGGTCATTGCCTGATATGCCGGCATAAGATTGAGAAATACCTTTAATTGAGCGGTAATTATAATTGCCTTGCAATATATCGAATATCAATAATTTGAATTGTTATTACTAACCTAAATATCGTATAACTATGAAGTATGTAAATCTATTCTTGTCCTTTGTCCTTGTCGTGGGACTATTATCTTCATGTAAATCAAAAAATAAACCGGCAAAAGAAGAAGCTAAAGCTGAAAAAGGCTGGGTTTCTCTGTTTGACGGCAAAACTTCCACAGGATGGCGCGGTTACAATTCGCCGGCATTCCCTAATGCCTACTGGGAGATTGTCGATGGTTGCTTCCATTGCCGAGGTATTGGAAAAGGTGATATGACAAACACTGATCTGATCACCGAGAAGAAATACAGTAATTTTGAACTATCTCTGGAATGGAATATCTCGCAGGGAGGGAACAGCGGCATTTTCATCTTTGCCCAGGAAGTTCCTGAAAAGCCTATTTATATGTCGGCACCCGAAATGCAGGTGATCGATAACCAGAATCATCCTGATGCCAAACTGGGAGTCAATGGTAACAGGCAGGCAGGTTCATTGTATGATATGATCCCGGCCGTTCCTCAGAATGCAAAGCCGGCAGGAGAGTGGAACCAGGTAGGTATACTTTCTGACAATGGCCGTGTTGTTTTCAAACTGAACGGAGAAAATGTTGTCACTTTCACCCTGGGTACCGATGAGTGGAAGCAGATGTGCGCCAACTCAAAATTCAAAGACTGGGAATGGTTTGTCAATACTGCAAAGGAAGGACATATTGGTCTCCAGGATCACGGTTTTGAAGTTTGGTTCAGGAATATTAAGATCCGGGAATTATAAAAAGACATGGTCATCCGCCAACCGTCGGCGGGTGACCTTCCTCCCGGGAAAGATTACCGGTAAGACCTGTTTCTCCGGCAACCTCCCGCATACCCATTATACAATCAGTGATAAGTTCTTCCAGACTTATCCCAAGCATTGTTGCGCCTTTTTCTATTACAGACCTGTCAACACCAGCAGCAAATCGCCTGTCATTCCATTTCTTTTTCACCGATTTCGCCTCCATATCAAGCACACTCCTTGAAGGTCTTACAAGCGCACTTGTAACAACCAGCCCGGTTAATTCATCAACTGCAAAAATTGTCTTTTCAAGCAGCGACATGGGTTCAACATCTGTTACAAGTCCCCAGCCGTGACTCATAACTGCCCTTATGTAATCATCCGGCCAGTCGTTCTCTTCCAGTATTTTACGTGTCATTTTACAATGCTGGTCGGGGTACATTTCGTAGTCCAGGTCATGTATGAGGCCAATAACTCCCCATTTTTCTTCATCCTCACCGTATTTCCTGGCCATATAGCGCATAACACCTTCAACAGCAAGCGCATGCTTCATAAGGCTTTCGGATTTATTGTACTTTTTAAACAGCTCGAGAGCTGATGCTCTGTCAGGAATTGTCCGGGTCATTGAATTGGTCTTTAGTGTTATTTGTTACGGCCGGTTCTGAGGTTCATCTCCTCATTTTTACAACAGGTAACGTTATAGTTGCTTCAGGTGATGTAACCCGAAGATAATAAACAGCAGGTATAAGCCTGTTATCACTGATTACTGTCTCATTCATTCCTTCCGTAACCGGCAGCTCATAATCTAATATCTTTTTCCCGAGAGAACTGAAAAGGGTTATTCTAACTGTTCCTTCAGCTTTTGAATTAATTACAAGGTTCAATTCATCTGTAAAAGGATTCGGGAAGATCAGCAGGGGTTCATCCAGTTTATTATTCTCTATTCGCACGGAAAGAGTGTCATTGAAAGGATTTTCATCATCATTATCAAGCGAGTAGACGGTAATATCATAGATGCCGTAACGTGAAAGGTTGGCCAGTGCGTTAAAGGTGACTGATACCGAGTCAAGTGAGGGTATCAGGTTGTTGTCGAAATGCTGTATAACAGGAGGTTTGTTGTCGATTGTATAGGCAAGATTAAATCCTGAAATTGCCTTAGGTCCAAGGTTCACAAGGTTTACTGTAACCTGCTCTCGTCCAAGGTTATCCTCCTGAACGGGAGAGATGATCCTGCCAGTTATTAGATCTTTTTCTATATAACGCACCGTGCCGCTTACAGTAAAGTCTATCATGTCGATCATTGCATAGTCGCCGCCGGAAGATATCGACATATCCTTTTTATAGATCCATTCAAGCTTATTATACCCGGCAGTCAAAGGAACGGATTTCAGTTCCCATGGAATTTCTCCTGATAGTCTGAAGATTTCCTTATCATTCAACCTGAAGATGAGGAAATCACAATCCTGTTCTGAGGAGACCCTGGTATAGAATTTAATGATATCATCTTTCTCATAATATGTTCTGATTACGAGTGAGCTTGAACTGCTATGTGATATTGCTCCGGACTTTGCAGCCATAATTCCGTCAGCGCTTCCCGATTTGGTTATCGTCCATGGCTGTGAACTCAGATTGATCCATGGGAACAGACTGAAATTTGAAGATTCAAATGACTCCCTTATGCGTCCTACCCTGAATGAAAAATCTTTATTCACAAAATATGGGTCACAATCCAGAAATGCTTTTACTGTTATCGTTGATCCCGATCCGACAGTCTGTGATAAGCGTATAAGAACCGGGATTTCAAAAGTCTCTCCGGCGATCAGTTCACCGGAATTTTTGGATGGTTCAAGTATAGAAACACCATCATCCGGGGTATTGAGATTGATCACACCTGCTATATTGCTGCTCCCGTCGTTGCGGATCCTGAAAACAAGACTGAATGTTTCTCCGGGATCGGCAATAAGATCACCGTTACCGGTTCCGGCATCATTAATGACGCAACTCAGTATTTTAAGCTCAGGCGCGTGGACCGTGACATCAATTTTATAGTGTTTTTCCGTCCGGTCATCTTTAAGTATGAGATCGAGTGTTATAACGCCTTTGTCAGGGATCTCCCGTGCCAGCGTGAATTCAAGATCGTTACTTATCACTATTTGCTTTCCGGCACCAAGAGTCCCGATATTCACTGTCCCCTTATTGACAGTCACCCATGGCGAAGTGGTTGTCATCCTTGCGGAAAGGTTAGTGGCATCTTTGTTCCCGTAATTGTTTATCGTAAGTGCCAGGTAGATCGACTCACCATAATCTGCCAGACCATTATTATTGCCTTTTATATCTTCAATCCCGGCTTTTGTCATGTTAATGAATTCACCATTGATCCCTGAGAAGTAGATCGTCTTTATCAGGGGTTTTCTGTTCTGTCCGGTAACAACAAGCAGGCAGGAATCGCCTTTCAGGGCAGGCATTTCCAGAGTCACTAATCCTGAAGGACTGGCATATGAGGCATCCCAGAGGTTCTTGAAATCAGATAATGCGGCGTATGAGAAAGGCTCTGATAAAAATGATAAGGATGTGATACCTGGCGGTAATGTGTCGGGAAAATTGATGTTGAATTCTTCAGGTATTCCTATGACAGGTATTATGCTCGGATCTCCGACAAGATTATATGTCTCCCAGTAATATTTTTTTCGTGGACTGTTACTGGCACTTACCGCAAGATTACCGGCAAAGTTCATCTGGCCCATGGCAAAATACCAGTCCGACGCATTTTCCCCATGGGTATGAAACAGCCGGTCGTAGAATCCCAGGCCAGTCGTCTCATATGTGGGGTTTTCTGATGGTATTCCCAGGCCAACTGACCAGTAGAAATCTTCATTCCAGAATGAATCATTTGAGCATCCTATGAATCCTATCGCTCCTTTGTTTTTGGAAAGTACCATTTTGTTCCCAAGTGAAGCTACGTCGAATTTTGATGTAAGACAGGCATTGCTAACAACAAGGGGATACATCTTATTGTTTGTCAGCTTTCTTACATCTGATGTGTCAATATTGAGATGAAGCCATCCGCTTACTGAACCATGGCCGGAATAATTCAAGAAAGATACTCCCTTATTTATTATCTTTTTGACAGAGTCTTCATGAGCAGGCTGGGTCTGAGGGTAATAGAAATGAAATTCCTTTATTTTGTTTGAAGCGGTAAGATAATTGGATACGGCATATTTCAACTGTTCGTTCATGTAAGGATAATAAGTTCCGTCATAGCCCGCTGTTACAAGGCTGTTCTCATAAAAACGGTTTGTATCGGCAAACTCGAATCTCTCATATTCAACGATCTTCTTTATCACCGATTTTAGTTCTGTGGTATCCTTAACGGGAAGCCTTCCTATGAACATCTCAGGTATATAATCACCATTGCCGTCGAACTCTCCGTAATACAAATCAGTGACCTGTGAAACTCCGCAACGCGGGATCTTTGTCACATCTCCGATTATCAGAAGGTATTCCGGTGGAGGATTCTCTTTCGAAGAGGCATTATAGATGTTGGTAAGAGTATTTTTAATGGCAGTATAATCCTGACCGGCATATTTCTCACCTCTGTACAGTACTTCAGTTTTAAAACCTTTCAGGGTTTTCCATTCTATTAACGGATCAAGGTATTTACGGAAAGTAGTATCAGTAAGAATGACCATCCTTACAGGTTTATCAGTATAACCGGGGATCACATCGTCAGGGTAGTAGTTGGCAATCCCCTTCTCAAGCAATTTTGAGAGAGCAGGTGATACCGGTGTCAGTGATTTTGAACCTGAGAAGATTATCTCAATTTTCATCGAGGTGATCACATTGAGCAGGTTTGATGAAGGATTATACCTGACGGGAGAGATAGTCAGGGTTGCCAGGTTAATATTCCTCAATCTGCCTGCCGGCTCAATTGTTACTGTATCGGTCTTGATGAATTCCCGCGATGCATAAACTGCTTTATCGAAAGAAAACTGTTTTTTCTTCTGAGGCTCTTTTGTTTCCCCTTCCTGGGCTGGGAACAGAATACCTTTTATCTTCAGCCTGGCCGGATTTATTTCTGAGGATCTTACATCTGATATCTTTATCTTGTACGAAAAATCATCAGGAACGGTAATCAGACGGCTCAGTACCGGAATTTCCGGTTTGCCAGTTGCAACAGCGGGAATATGTCCCGGAATGATAATCCGGTAAAAGGTCCCATTTTCATCCGAAAAACCTACGAGATCAGGATTTGAAATGGAATATTCAACTGTAAGGGAGTTCTCTGAAGCATTGAAATGGATATCCTGCAGGTTATCGTCAATATGTAACCTGTGTTCCGTTACCGGCTGGCCGGAGACAGTTAGTGAAAGACCCAGAAGAAAAATCAGTAACGGCGCTTGTTTATATATCCCTAAACAGATCAGTGCTAATTAATTAACGCTGTAACCTAAATACCGGCGGCAAGTTATTAAAATTTATATATAAAATGAAAGTGCCAATAATAAATTTGATTAAAATAAGAAGATTCGTATTTTTATGGGTGATTTCATTACATGAACACTTATCAGTATGAGACGAATCATAGCAGTTCTGATGCTGCATTTGTCGTTTGCGGGGTTGTTTTCTCAGATTAACAGGTTCGGAACTCCGGTTACAAGAAGCTACGCTATGCAGGTAACGCAAAGTAGTGAATTCAATTATTGTATCACAAAGGATAAATCAGGAATTATCTATATTGGGAATAATGATAATGTTGTCCTGAGATATGACGGCACAAGCTGGACCAGAATACCTGTAAGGGAGAATACAACAACTGCCATATATGCAATCGGGGCTGATGAGAATGGAATTGTATATGTAGGAGGCCTCGATGAATTCGGTTATATTGAACCTGATTCAACCGGTCTGGCACACTACGTTTCTCTAAATGAACGACTAGCCGGCGCAAAAGACCTTACTGGTAACACTGTCGCCGATCTTCGTGAAAAAACCCCCGAGGCTTCTGATTTCGCAATCGGAAATATATACTCTCTCATAATAAAAGACTCCAGGGTTTATTACCTGAGTGAACGTACACTGATAATTTATGACCGGGCTGCTGATTCTCTGAGCTTTGTGAACCTCAGACCTCTGGGGTTCAGACAGTGCATGAGGATCTTTCTTATAAACAACAGGATTATCATCACTGATAATAACTATGGACTTTTCGAATATACTGACGGCCACATATCCCGGCTGCCCGGCGGTGAATTCTTCGGTTATAAGATGAATTTTACTATCCTGCCATACAAGGATGACCGGGTAATAGTCGCCACCTTTTCATCCGGGATCTATCTGTACAACTACGTTACAGGGGTAATCGACAGCAGCTTCATTGAAAGAAAAATGTTCAATAAGCTGAAAGAGCTGAATGTATATTGCGGAGCAAGACTTCATTCAGGTGAAATTGTATTGGGAACAGTTGCCGACGGACTCTTCGTTTTTGATGAGAACGGGAAATACACGGGAAACTGGAATTCGAAGAATACAGATATGCAGGATAATACTATTTATGCACTGTATTCAGATCCTTCTGCAAATACTGAATTATGGATAGTAACAGATGGTTTCATTTCCAAAGCCTATGTGAATTTCCCATTCTACCAGTTCTCAGCAAAATCCGGACTTGAAGGTGGTATTAACAACTTCTGTGAATTCGAAGGATCGGTGTACATATCTACAGATAACGGAATATACGTGAGCGGAATTACGGAAGATGGCTCACGTACCTTTAAGCAGTTCAGCGATATTACTGATCAGGCTTTCCCGCTGACTGTTGCATCAATAGGAAAAGAAAAATTTCTTCTTGCCGGAACCCTGTTCCATACGTATAAGATATCCGGCAATGGAAAGATATCACTTCTCGAAGGAAACAACATAATTACAAGAAATAAGGTAGATCAGCTTGCATTCGATGCAAGGAGTATAATGCAATCATCCCTTAACCCGCAAAGATTCTACTTCGGACTTAAGTCCTTGGGACTTAAAATACTGGATTATGAAAATGGAAAATGGAGACAGATCGCAGATATTCAGGGAATAAATGGTCAGGTGCCTTTTCTTAAAGAACTAAGCAACGGCGATATCCTTGCTCTTACAAATTACCCTGACGGGCTCTACAGGATACCTTATAATGATACCATACCGATTCAGTACGGGCCAGATAAGGGATTACCGGAGGTCAGTTTCAACTCCCTTACTGAAATTGATAACACGATAGTTTTATGTACGACCAGGGGTATCTTCCGACTGGATGTGCAGGAAGACAAATGGGTCCCTTATGATCAACTGACAGGAGGATATACGGAGAATATATATGTTGAAAGGATCTTTTCCGACACTCTTGGAAATAAATGGATCTCTACATCCGAAGACAGATTCTATGATCTGCTTTTTTACATGCGAAATGATACACTGGTTAAATTGAAAGGAGGAGCTTTCAACCTGATATCCGATGTTAAGCTGCAGAATATAGGAACTGTTGAAGGCAGAACATGGCTTGCTAAATCAAAGAGCCTTAATATTATCGATAATAACAAGCTTGACAAAACTATTCCCGGAGCGGCGACACTTTTAACACAGATCGTTATCAGATCAAGAGTCACGGACTCAGTTATTATGAAAGGCACTTTCTATTCAGTCGATGATCTGGGAAGAAGGTATCCGGCCGCTAATTACAGGACCAAAAAGCAGCCTGAGTTCAGGTATGCCTTTAATTCAATCTCATTTTACTGGACAACTCCGTTCATGATTGAAGAGGAACAGCTTCAGTACAGCTATATGCTTGAAGGATATGAAAAGGAGTGGTCGGACTGGCAAAAAATAGGTTATAAGGATTTTACCAACCTTCCTTTCGGACATTATTCTTTCAGGGTGAAAGCAAAGGCTCTTACTGACCAGGAATCGAGGGAAGCTGTTTACAACTTTACAATCCTGAAACCCTGGTATCTGACATCCCTGATGATATTACTCTATGCAATAGCTGCGATACTTCTTGTAATTGGGATTATCGTTGCCTATACAAAGAGACTCAAGAACGAGAACATACGGCTTGAAGGCATTGTGGCCGAAAGAACAGCAGTGGTTGTAAAACAAAAGGAAGAGCTTGAATCAAGCATTCACTACGCCAGCAGGATACAGATGGCATTGCTGCCTTCTGAAAAAATTCTTTCTGAAAACCTTAAGAATTATTTTATACTTTTCAAACCCAGGGATATAGTAAGCGGTGATTTCTACTGGATGACAAAAAAAGGGGAAAGACTTTATATTGTTGCGTCCGATTGCACAGGTCATGGGGTTCCCGGCGCTTTCATGAGCCTGCTCGGCATGTCATTCCTCGATGAGATAATCGATAAGGAAATATCACCCCGGGCTGACTTTATCCTTAATCAGCTTAGACTTCACGTAATTGAATCATTAAAACAGGTTGGAGACGACAATGAAGCCAAGGATGGGATGGATATGGCAATCCTCGTCATTGATTTTGAAAAACAGCGGATTGAATTCTCAGGTGCATATAATCCCTGCTTCAGGATAAAAAAGATCTCTGCTGATGAGGCTAAAAACTATAAGACCGACAAATCGGAATTGCCTGACGGTTCAATGTCGGACGGGAAATACCTGCTTGAGACTATTTATGCCAGCAAGATGCCGATAGGGATCTCCTCTAAAATGCACGAGGACTTTGTTTTCTATGACTGGAAACTGGAGAAAGGCATTTCTTACTATCTCTTTTCTGATGGTTATATCGATCAGTTTGGAGGCCAGCACGGCCGGAAATTCCTTAAGAGGAATTTTAAGAGGCTGCTGCTGGAGATTCAGGATTACCCTATGAGTAAACAGAAAGAACTTCTTGAACAGGCTCTGATTGACTGGATGGGCAGTTCACCCCAGATTGATGATATCCTTGTAATGGGTATCAGAACTGACTGACAACTAGCTCACTTATAATAATATAACTTCAGGCAACTGAATTAAGCTTAAGACCATGTTTAGAAAAATGATCCTGGTATTAATATCTCTGATAATGACAGCACCGATTTTTTCTCAGAACCCCACTGCCATGGATAAAATCAATACATCGGCAGGAGATGTTGAAATGTATTTTATCGGACACGGATCACTTATGTTTAAAGTGAATAATTATTGTATTTATGTTGATCCTGTCAGAAGCTCAGGAAGTTATAAAAACCTTCCTCAGGCAGATCTTATACTCGTTACACACGAACACTATGATCATCTTGATCCTGATCTGATCCGGGATTTAAGGAAACCGGAAACAATTATGCTCTGCAATGCAAATACTTCCTCCCAGATCCGTTGGGCACAGTCTATGAAAGCCGGTGATAAGAAGGTGGTAAATGATATTACTATCGAGGCTGTTCCTGCCTACAATATGGTTAATATGCGTTCTCCCGGACAACCTTTTCATCCTAAGGGAGTCGGGAACGGCTATATCATTACAATGGGTAACAGGAACATCTATGTGGCAGGCGATACAGAAAATACACCTGAAATGAAATCACTGAAAGATATTTATGTTGCATTCCTGCCAATGAACCTGCCTTATACAATGACACCTGAAATGGTGGCAGATGCAGTAATGTCTTTCAAACCTCAAATCCTCTATCCCTATCATTACGGAGAGACAATAACAGATAAACTTATACAGTTATTAAAGAACACAAACATAGAAGTCAGAATAAGAAACTTAAAATAAATCAATATGAAGCAGATATCAAGACGAGGTTTCCTCAGGACAGGAATTGCCGGTGCAGGTGCCATAGCCCTGTCCCCCGTGGCAGCAACTTCTCCTCTGGCTGAGCAGAAAAATATCATCCACAGGACGTTAGGCAAGACCGGACTGAAAGTGCCTGTTGTCAGTTTTGGAGTGATGAGATCTGACAATTCGAGCCTCTGCAGGGCTGCCCATGATAAGGGCCTGAGGCTTTTTGATACAGCCAACGGATACCTTGGCGGTAACAGTGAGATCATGCTTGGAAATCTTTTCCGGGAATACCCGAGAGATTCTTTTATTCTGTGCACAAAAGTCAAACCGGGGACAGATAACAATGGAAAACCGACCGCTCAGACCACTCCGGAGAAATTCCTCGAGCTGTTCAATGTCAGCATGTCCCGGCTTAAACTTGATTATGTTGATATCCTGCATGTTCATGATATGAGCAATCCGGAACTGTTTGACCATAAACCATTAATCAATACGTTAAAACAGCTTAAGAAAGACGGAAAGATCAAATTCATAGGCTTTTCAACTCACAGGAATGAGCCTCTGGTAATTGATGCCGCTGCTGATACTGATATATGGGATGTGATATTGACGCAGTATAATTACAGGCTTGCATACCTGCCTGAACTTCAGAAAGCTATCAAAAAAGCAGCTTCTGCCGGAATAGGCATTATAGCCATGAAGACAATGGCAGGAGGCGGTTTCCTTGACCGTGATAAAACAAAACGTGTCAACACTACCGCCGCTTTGAAATGGGTTCTTTCAAATCCCGACATATCTACAGCGATACCGGGAATGACAAATTTCGACGAACTTGAACTCAATGTGAAAGTCCTTGAGGATATTGAACTTACGGAAAACGAAAAAAGCGATCTCGTAGCTTCATTAAATGAACCGGGATTAATATGTTCAGGCTGCCGGAAGTGCCTTGAGGAATGCCCGGAAAGACTTCAGATACCTGAAATAATGCGTGCCTATATGTATGCTTATGGGTATTCAAACCCGGCTATGGCAAAAAATCTCCTTGGTGAACTTAATGTAAGTAAAAATCCCTGTGGTGATTGTGATGTATGCAAGGTAAAGTGTTCAAGGAATTTTGATGTAAGGCAAAAGATCGCTGATATTTCAAGGCTGTCTGACATACCTTTCGACTTTCTGGCATGAAAAAGGTTGTTCTTCAATAACTTTAAAGGATGAAAATAAAGAATCTCGCTATATTTTGTTTCCTGCTGATCCCCGGGGCGATACTGGCACAGAATATAACTTTTCCTGAACTGAACGGCTTCAGAAAAAGTGAAAAATATCCGGTTTATACTCCTGAAAATCTCTGGGATTTCATAGATGGTGCGGCTGATGGTTTTCTGTCGCTTGGGTTTATAGACCTCCACATAGCTGAATACAAGAAGGGAAAAGAGTCAATAAAGGCAGAAATATACCGGCACAGTGATCATACAAATGCTTTTGGAATATATTCCTCAGAGAGATCACCTGATTACAACTTTATCTCTCTCGGAGCTCAGGGTTATAGTATTGAGGGCTCGCTCAATTTTTTCAAGGGAAACTATTATGTTAAGATACGAACTTTTTCTGAAAAACCCAAAACAATTAACGCTGTCCGGTCCCTCGCTTCCAGAATTGAAATGATGCTTGAAGGAGAAAAGGAGATGCCTTCAGTGATCTCACTCTTTCCGCAGGAGGGGAAAAGGAAAAATGAGGAGACTTATATAAATGAAAGCGTACTTGGTCATTCGTTTTTGAATAAGGCATTCAAGTCTGTCTATCAGGTCGGTAACGATGTATTCGGTATCTACCTGATGCGATTCGCAACACCGGGCGAGACATATAAAACTGCTTCCGTTTACCTGACTTCAGCCGGAGTGGAACCGGTTCAGTCGGATACCGGGAAATACGCGTTTGCTGACGGGTATAACGGTACTATCTTCCTTGCATGGAAGGATGATCTGATGGTAATCATATCAGATCTTGCCAGGGATCAGTCGGATATTGCTGACAGGTATACATCTGAGATACTGAAATAGAGTATCAGGAAAACCATGGTCTTTGTCTGTTTTTGAGCTGGGCAAGTACTTCACAGACGGTATTTGTATCATCAACTATCTGGAAATCAAACATTCCCACACAGATGAAATCGGCTCCGTTTTCAAAAGCGAAACGGAAGCCGTTTTTAGGTGCAATAGCGCCTCCGGCAAGCACTTTGAAGGCTATCCAGGGTTTTTTTATCCCGCCCATAAACTGGGCTGTTTTATCAGGGAAGAGGTCGAAGATATTATCATGGATCATGTTATGATCTACTGATGTTTTTATATCGACGCTGAAAGGCTCCCGTTGAGAGACAGGATGCGCCGACCAGTAATTGTCATGATGGAAGGTCTTGACGAAATAGTCATTAGGCACCCCTTCTTTTTCACATAGCTGTACCACTTCAAGTGCATGGCAGCCGACACCTGCGAGGAATCCCTTTTTCTTTATATATTCGACTGCAGTTGCAACCTGCGATATCTTTCCATCCCTCACATACCTGTCGGCATATCCTCCCTGGATATACAGAGTTGTAGCTCCGAAGTCGATGGCTTTATCAATATCACCATAAAAATCAGTGGCTTTAAGATCAGCCTGACACACCGTCTGCATTTTGCCGTCGTAGAGCTTAAGGTATTTATTGAAGATAGGGAAATTTGGCGTAGTGATAAAGCAGGTGTTGATACCTGCCATTTCTGCAAGGTGGAAAGTTTCAAGTATCTTCTGATCAGTATTATATGCCTTGAACAGTGTATTCGCATAGATAAGGTCGCGGGCATGGGCATAACCGCTAATCAGATTGCATCCCATTATCAGTCTGCTGAATTCAAGGTTACCGATTTTGCCTTTTGGTAACTCACCTTTCAGGTCAGTGATACGTTTGTAGGTCACTCGTGGCAGAGTGGCGCTTGAAATTGCGTCGGTCCCAGGCTCTGGCAGACTCCTGAGAAAAACACCGGTAAACCCTGCAAGAAAAGGAAGTCCTGCCAGACCTTTTAATAACTCCCTCCGTTTGTTAATACCTGCCGGTTCAGGAATAAACCGCCTTTCATAATCCATGTCCTCCTTCCTGTAATTCGCATAAACAAGCTTATCAAGACCGAAGAATTCTCCCGACCGGGTAAATGCCAGCAGGAGAAGGCAGACCAGCTCAATAAAATTCTTGTTGACTATCAGGTAATTGCCCTCAGCTCCGGCGCCATAGCTATAGCCGCCGAAAGGTGGATAGGCGAAGTAATAGAGCAGGAGCATAGTGATTCCGGCCCATGATGCCAGCCTGGTGAATAGTCCCGCTATCAGTGCCAGACCAACCAGCGTCAGACCAAATCCGTTGGCGATATCAACAGCCTGCATCACCGTATCATTTGAAGCCATCAGCCGGAACAGATCCCCGAATATCCATCTTGATCCTTCAAGGAATGATCTTGCTGACCAGGCCGGATCGAGTACCTTGACAAGTCCTTCATAAAGGAAATGCCACCCGATGACTATCCTCAGAAACGCAAGCAGGGCAGGGACAGCCTTATTTCTTAAGATTGAGTTATCCATTTTGAGCTAATTAGTTATCATATACCCGATCAATATGCCGGATATTACTGATAAAAATAAAAAATATTGGATAATCAGGCTATTGTTTCAGCCTCGAGTTTTGATGAGATGATTTTTTTCAGTTCATCGTATGAACCGGCAACCGGCAGATCCGGATTATCATTTACAACATTTTGCGGAGGTCTGAAAAGTATGCCTGTGTTAGCTTTCCTCAGCATATTTATATCATTATATGAATCGCCTACGGCAATTACTTTAAAATTGAGATTAAGCAAAGCTTCAGCAACTTTTCTTTTTCCGTCAGGCTGACGCAGATTGTAATCAGTTATATTTCCAAGGTGATCTATTGTCAGAGAATTGCAGAAGAGGGTTGGACGACCGAGTTTCTCCATGATCGGATTCGCAAATTCCATATATGTATCTGATACTACAATCAGTTCCATCCTTTTTCTCAGCCAGGTTATAAATTCCACTGCTCCCGGCAAAGGTTTGATATTTGCAATTACCTGCTGTATGACATGGATCGTAAGATTATGCTGGCGCAATATATCAAGCCTCCCTTTCATCAAGACATCATAATCATTGATATCGCGGGTAGTCAGCTTTAACCCGTCAATGCCAGTATGCTTTGCTACATTTATCCAGATTTCCGGTACAAAAACCCCTTCCAGGTCAGAACATAAAATATACATATCGGTATTTATTGTTTGTGATGCTTAAGAATGAATTCCTTAAGCATGTCATAATTATTTTCCATTTTCAAAAAGTTCTCTTTAAGAGCATCAATCCTGCTCAGATGATCAGGAACATCAGGGGAGAATCCGAGAATTTTCACTATTTCTTCCCTGAACTTCGATGGATGTGCTGTCTCAAGCGATATAAACAATTGTTTGTCACTGTTTTGATCAGGATTTAGTTCACGAAACTTTTCCATCCCTTTCCATGCTACTGCACCATGAGGTTCAATAACACTTCCATACTGTCTGAAAAAATCTCCTATGGTCTTCCTTGTTTCATCATCAGAGACACTGAATCCGGAAAAGTCTTCCCTCATTTTTTTCAGATCAGGATTTTTAAGTAATACCCCTTCTTTATTCATGATCCCTCCGTATAATGCTACAATCCTCGCAAGATTGCTTGGATGGCCAACGTTCATTGCACTTGAAATGCAATTGATAGAAGGACTTATTATTTCATATGTTCCGGTTCTGAGATATTCGGGTACCTCCTTATTCTCATTTGTTGAGATAACGAACCTTTTTACCGGCAGGCCGAGTTCCCTGGCTATGATACCGCCCATAAGGTTCCCGTAGTTCCCGGAGGGTACGCTGAATATGACGGTGTCACTTATACTCCGGCTGACTCTCGACCATGAGTAGAAATAGTACACGGATTGCGGAAGCAGTCGTCCAATATTGATAGAGTTTGCTGATGTAAGCGAACAGTGGGCAAGTGACTGATCGAGAAACGCTCTTTTCACTAATGCCTGGCAATCATCAAATTTTCCGTCAATTGCAATGGCACTTATATTTTTATCAAGCGTTGTCATCTGTTTACGCTGGTATTCTGTCACCTCCGTAAACGGGAATAGTACGATGACATCTATATTATCAAGTCCGTGGAATGCATTGGCCACAGCGCTGCCGGTATCACCTGAAGTAGCTGTAAGTATAGTGAAGCGTGATCCTTCAGCCGATGTGAAATGATTCATCAGCCTTGCCATCATTCTTGCAGCGAAATCCTTGAATGATAAGGTCGGGCCATGGTCAAGTCTGAGTATGTATGTCCGCCCGTGAATTTTTTCAACAGGCACTTCATAGTTATATGCGTCAAGACACAGTGACAGCAGTTTTTCGCTATCCACTTCGTCCTTCAGAAGAGTGCTCAGTATTTTATTTGCGATATGAGGATAATCGGATGACTGGAATGTTTCTATATCTTTCTTATCAATATGCGGTATATGATCCGGCATATATAATCCGCCATCCGGGGCAAGACCTCCGAGAAGTGCATCCTTGAAACTTACTTCAGGCGACCTTAGATTTGTTGAGTAATATTTTATATATCTGTTTTTCAATGAAATAACTGCTATTGATCAGACATTTACAACTCTCATAAGGTCGGCAAAAACACCGGCAGCCGTGACTTCTGCCCCGGCGCCGTATCCCTTGATCACCATTGGCAACTCCTTATAGCGTTCGGTTGTTAAAAGCACAATGTTATTGCTTCCCTCAAGATTATAGGAAGGATGATCCTGGTCTACTTCCACCAGTCCAACCCTGGCTTTCCCCTGGTCGAGAGTAGCGAAAAACCTCCATTTTTTCCCCTGCTTTACAAGTTCCAGCCTTTTCGATTCAAATTCTGCATCAAGCTCCTCAACCTGTTTATAGAATCCATTGAGATCTCCCTCAAAGCATTTATCTGGCAGGAACCTGTTTACTTCTACTTCCTTCTGCTCAATCTGATAACCTGCTTCGCGTGCAAGGATCAGTATCTTTCTTACAACATCGGTACCGCTGAGATCAACCCTGGGATCCGGCTCGGAATAACCTTTTTCCTTTGCTTTCCTTATCGCTTTGCTCAATGGCAGGTCAGCGCTAAGCTCGTTAAAGATAAAATTAAGCGTGCCTGAAAGGACAGCTTCTATCTTGTATATCCGGTCACCGCTTAATACGAGATCACTTATGGTCTTGATTATTGGCAGACCTGCACCGACTGTTGTTTCATACATAAAGCGGACTCCCCGTTCATTGGCAGTATTCTTAAGCCGCAGGTAGTATTCATATTCCGACGAGCAGGCGATTTTGTTAGCTGCAACAACTGAAACATATCCTGAAAGCAGATTTCCGTATACTGCAGCAACCTTTGCATCGGCAGTGCAATCGATGAAGACAGAGTTTCTCAGGTTCATCTTTCTGACATGCTGAACAAATACTGAGATATCAGCCTTTTCACCTTCGTTTTTAAGGATCTCCTTGCATGAATCGAGGGGAATTTCCTTTGACCGTACCAACATCTTGCTGGAGTTGGTTATTCCCATCAGGTTGACCTTGAGGTTATGTTCGCCGAAGAGGATCTTCGACTGTTTCTGGAGTTGTTTCAGCAGGCTCGATCCGACAAGTCCTGTACCTGCAATGAAAATATTAAGCTCATTGTAGGTTGACAGGAAGAATCCATCATGTATTACATTAAGAGCCTTTTTCAGACTATCGTTTTTTATAACAACTGAAATGTTCAGCTCTGAGGAACCCTGGGCTGTTGCAACCACATTAATGCCATTTCTGCCAAGCGCCCTGAACAATGTAGCTGATATGCCCGGGGTATTCTTCATCTTTTCACCGACAATGGCAATTATCGACATGTTCTTTTCGACTGTGATCTTAAGCTCATTGTTCTCCCTGATCTCACGCTCGAATTCCTCGGTGATTGCATCAGAGGCTGCTGCGCTGCTATCCGGTTTAACTGCAAATGTTATAGAATATTCAGAGGAAGCCTGGGTGATGAGAATAATATTTATCGCATGTTTGGCAAGAGCACCGAATAACCTTGCCGATGTGCCTGTAACACCGACCATTGCAGGACCCTGAATTGTTATCAGGTCAATATGGTCGATTGATGAAATTCCCTTTATCGGACTTCGGCTGATATCATCAGATTTGTGGTTTATTATCGTTCCTTTGGCTCCCGGATTGAATGTATTTTTAATAGCTACCGGAATATTTGCCTTGAATACGGGTCTGAGGGTAGGGGTATAGATAACCTTGGCACCGAAGTGTGATAATTCCATTGCTTCTGCGTAAGTGAGGCTTTCTATTGTATAGGCTTTATCTACCTTTCGGGGATCGGCTGTCATAAATCCGTCAACATCGGTCCATATCTCGAGTATCTCGGCATTTATTGCGGCGGCAATAATAGCTGCCGTATAATCTGATCCTCCTCTGCCAAGTGTTGTTGTTTCGCCCCTGGTGTTGCTGGCAATGAACCCTGGTACGACTGTGAGCCGGGATTTAGGGTTTATCCTACCTGTAATCAGGGAGTTTGTTGTTTTAAAATCAACTACTGAATCACCAAACCTCAAATCAGTTTTTATTATCTCCCGTGAATCGATGTAATCGTTTTCTTCCAGCAGATTACTTATAAGGAATGAAGATATCCTCTCTCCGGCTGCAAGGACCTGATCAAGCGAGTGCCTTGTCAGCTCACGTAAAAAGAAAATCCCTTTATTGAATTCTATCAGCTCGTTAGATATTGTATCAACAACTTCAGCAACTTTATTATGCTTTTCTTTATCTTTGATCAGTCTCTCGGCAAACTCCCTGTGTTTTGTGTTGATCCTGTCAAGGAGTGCGGAGTATTCTTTATTGCCGGAAGCAGCTATCTCAGCAGCCTGAAGAAGATTATCGGTGACACCGCCAAAAGCGGAGACGACAACGACACAAGGGATTGTTTGTGCCTCTATGATCCTCTTCACTTCGAGTATCCTTTCCGGAGTACCTACAGATGTCCCGCCAAACTTAAGGACTTTCATATTCCTTTGTTTACCTATTAAAAATGCACCCTGGGGATGCAAAAAATAAAACGCAAAATTAATAAAAACCCATTAAAATAGTATGCCAGTATTAGTATTATTAAAATAAATAGCAGGTATTATTTAGAAATCGAACAAATAGTACCTGCTGTTTGAAAATATTCAATAAAATATTTTAACTGACTGAGGCCTTTTCCAGTCTCCTGAGTATCGAGAATATAAAAGTAGCTGAAAGGAGGCAGCAAATGATGAATACCAGCCAGAGTGTGCTTAGATTGACTCTATCCCACAGGAGTGTTCCGATAAACAGCAATTTATTCCCTACAGCTGTTGCCAGAAGCCACCCGCCCTGCATCAGACCCTGGAACCTTGAAGGGGCTACTTTTGACACGAATGATAATCCCATCGGGCTCAGGAATAGTTCGGCAACAGTCAGTACAAGGTAACTGCTTATCAGCCAGTATGGTGAGACCCTGTCTGCATCAGACACCGGAGCACCCTGAAGTGAAGCAGGTGAAGGTGCACCTATTGAAGATATAAGTATGATTACGAATCCCAGAGCTGCTATGACCATTCCAATTCCTATCTTTTTTGGCGTTGATGGTTCAATTCCCTTTTTATTCATCCAGGCAAAAGCACCCATAACGGGGAATGTCAGCGACACTATGAACAGAGGATTGAAAGATTGAAATACCTCTGGGGCAATAGCGTTCTGCGGTCCGAAAACTGTAAGGAATTTTTTCATTAGACCAGTAGGATCAAAGCCGTTAAGGAAGAATAGAGCAAACAGCAAGGCAACAACAAAAAGAATTCCTCCGGCCAGCCTGTTACTGGTTTTCATGTTCTTATAGACAAGCAGAATAATGCCGGCGATTGCCCCGATAACTGCAAGCATAGAAGGCAGTGTGAAGAACAGGTTTGTGAAAGGGCCCACCTGTTTTACAGTATAGTCCCTCGCAAAAAGTGTCAGGGTAAGTCCGTTCTGATGGAACGACATCCAGAAAAATATTACTACGACGAATACAAGAATGAGAGCCGTAATTCTTGCCCTTTCTTCCTTGTGAGAACTCAGAATGATCCATGTAACAAACCCGGCAAATAAACCTAAGGCAAAGCCTGCAGCCCACCCGATCTCTTTTATGAAATGAAGTGCTGTGGCAGTTACTCCAATGGCTATAATTGCAGCGATAAGAGCAACCGGCTTGAATTCTATCTTCTCGGAGGATGATGCAGAAGCAGTTGTTTTCTTTTCCTTGTTAGGAAGCAGCCTGTTGAAGATAATATACACCAGAAGGGATATCACCATGGCTCCGGCTGCAATCCCGAATGCATAGTTGTAGCCCTTTGAAAATACATCGATATATTTTTCTGCGAATGCTCCCAGGTCAGTAACCGGTCCGGTCAGGCTCACTTTATCTGCCAGTTGCTGCAGCACCGAGGTATCTGTAAGGGTGCCGTTCCTGAGCTGATGACAAAGGGCGGGGAGACTTCCGTCGTGGGCAAAACCGTTCGCCTTCAGCCACCAGTTGCGCATCCCGTTGGCAGCAAAGGGTGCGAAAAAAGCACCGACGTTAATACCCATATAAAAGATCATGAATGCAGTGTCCCTGAGCTTGGAATATTTTGGATCGTCATACATCTGACCTACAACAGCCTGCAGATTTCCCTTGAATAACCCGTTCCCAAGTGCAATAGTCATTAATCCGATAATTGTAATTGTCAATGACATCCCCGGAACTGCAATTATAACATAGCCGGCAAACATGATTATGATACCGGCAAGTATGACCAGCTTATATTTCTTTGTCGAGTCAGCAAGAATGCCACCTACAAGGGCAAGTGCATAAATGGAAAAATAGAACCAGCTGTATATACCTCCTGCATTATCGGCTGAAAGTCCGTATTTGGCTTGCAGGAAGAGTACAAGAATTGCCATCATTGTGTAAAAGCCGAATCTTTCTCCCATGTTTGAGAAGAAGGCAACAAGTAAACCTTTTGGGTGATTCTTAAGCATAAAAATTGATCTTAGTTAATACAATAATAAGTTTGGTCAGGCATGCAGTCAGTGAATAAATACAGCTTATTATCCGTACTATTCAGTATTTGACTGCCAACAAATATATTAATCTTTTTTTATTAATGACTGAAGAGATTAAATTTGTGGTATATTGTGGTTCCTGTTATGAAAATATTCCGCAGCGGACAGATAAAGCAGATTGATGAGTTCACAATCATGAATGAACCAGTCTCTTCCACGGATCTGATGGAAAGAGCTGCCGGTAAATTATATGAATGGTATATCGAAAAATTTGACAAGAGCAGACCTGTATTAATTTTTGCCGGACCGGGTAATAATGGAGGTGACGGACTGGCGCTCGCAAGAATGCTTAATATTAAAGGCTACAAGACAGAGGTTTTCTTTGTTCAGATCACTGAAAATACTTCACCTGACTGGAAGATAAACAGGGAGCGATTAACAAAGCAGACAAAGGTTCCATTCGTCATAATCAATGATGCCGATCAGGTCCCTGATATTCCTTCTGAATCAGTGATAATTGATGCATTGTTCGGATCCGGTCTGTCCCGTCCTGCAGAAGGATTAGCTGCAGAAGTGATACATACGATAAATAATTCAGGAGCGGAAATAATCTCGGTTGATATTCCTTCCGGGTTGTTTGGGGAAAATAACTTTTCCAATGACACTGAGAACGTAATCAGGGCAGATTATACCCTTACCTTCCAGTTCCCGAAGCTTTCATTTATGTTCCCGGAAAATGAGAAATATATTGGCAAATGGATGATCCTTCCAATAGGTCTGCATCCGGAAATAATAAACCAGACTGAAACACCTTATTATTTTGTTCAGAAGGATGATATCAGGCCTCTGATAAAGAAAAGAGGCAGATTTGATCATAAGGGAATATATGGCCATGCATTTCTTATTGGCGGTTCCATTGGAAAAATAGGAGCGGTAGGGCTTGGTGCTAAAGCTGCCCTGCGCACAGGAGCAGGACTGGTTACATGCCAGGTGCCTTCAAGGGGCAACGTGGTCATGCAGTGTTATGTTCCTGAAGCAATGATAATTAGCGATAAATCTGAAGAAATAATTACCGACAAGGTTGTCAATGATCCTTTCTCTGCAATCGGAATTGGTCCTGGAATGGGCACCGACATGGAATCACAGGCAGTTGTCTATGATCTTATTAAAAGCTGGAAAAAACCACTTGTAATTGATGCTGATGCACTGAATATACTTTCACAGAATAAAAGCTGGCTTGGGATGTTCCCTGGAAAATGTATCCTTACCCCGCATCCGAAGGAATTTGAACGGCTTGCCGGAAGATCTTCAAACAGTTATGAAAGACTTATGAAACAGATTGATTTTTCTTCAAAATATAATTGCATTGTAGTCCTTAAAGGTGCTCATACAGCTGTATCAACCCCTGACGGCAGGGTGTGGTTTAACAGTACCGGGAACCCCGGAATGGCTACTGCAGGCAGCGGAGATGTATTGACAGGGATAATCCTTTCACTTCTTGCCCAGGGCTATGATCCTCATGATGCAGCGTTGACAGGTGTTTATTTACATGGACTTGCAGGTGATATTGCAGTTGAGCGGTCATGTTATGAATCAGTGATAGCCTCAGATATTATCGCCTGTATTGGGGAAGCTTTCAACAGAATAAGATCGCTTGATTGACGTTATTATAGAAGTTTTAATTAAAGAAATCATACCTGATGATGAAGGACAGAAATATTAGGAAAATCAGTATAGTAATTCTGATGCTGTTTACAGTAATAACGAATTCATGTTCACTATTTAGGAAGCAGAAAACTCCTGACCTTGTAATTACGCCACTGTCCGATACGATAATTATGAGATCCGGCAGTCTGATCTATGCACTACCTATGACAGTATTCACGGTTAGTGTACAGATGGAAAGGACAATAGAATTACCGGGACCGTATGCAAAATATGCAGGAGAATTGCTGGGTTTAACTGATGTTATAATGCAGGAAGATGAGCATTGGGAGATTAAGGATATAACTGTAAGTTCACACGAGGAGGTAGATCCTTCAGAGTTCTATGTGATAGAGAGCAGTACTCTTCAGCAGACAAATGCTCTGGCGCTTAAAAAGAGCGGCCTTATAATGGACCTGAATCCGGGATTAAATGTACCGGTTGTGGCCGGATCGGCAGGAAAGGAATTTAACATAAACGACTTCAGATCATTTGATCTTGGGGCTGATGAATATTTCAGGGTAAACACTGATACTGCCTACAAAAGGGCCAGGGTCGACGGACAATTCATAAGGATACCATATGTTGTGGAGAAAAATACAAGGCTGACCTCCGGTGAGCTTGCCCAGAGGGCAGCAAAAAGGCTTATGGAGCTGAGAGAGGGGAAATTAATGGTGCTGACCGGCGAAGCTAATGTATATCCACAGGATGCATCATCAATTAACGAGCTGAACAGGCTGGAGAAGGAATACACGGATCTGTTCACAGGAAAGATAATTACTCAGACGAGATCATTTAATTATCAGGTCATTCCAACCCCTGAAATGTCAGGCAGACAGGTGAGACTTTTTAACTTTTCCGAAGTTACCGGTCCGGAATCTGAATCAACTTCAAACGGAATACCTGTAATGATGGAAATGAATCCTGAGAAGAAAACCAAGGATGTTACAATTATCTCCAGTCAGAAAGGTGATACAGGCAAAGTATTACCCGATAAATTGTATTACCGTATACCTGATGTTGCTGATCTGAGAATTAAGATCGGTGATGATGTTTTATATAATTCAAGAAGACTGGTTTATCAGTTTGGACAGATAGTTCAGCTTCCGTCGAATTACATTATCGGGAAATAACCGGGGTTAATTACTTTACCTTTCCGATGAAACTCTTCTGGAATTCATCCAGGCTCTGTTTCTCGTAAGCTTTATCTGCAAAATAGCTGAGAAACAATTCCATATCTTTTGGCAGCCTGTAACCTTTCAACGGAGTGACGAGGAACTTATCGTTTTCCTTTGTCAGGAAAACGACTGTCGGGTATGATAATTCACCCTGGAGAAGGGCTACAGCCAGCTGGTGAGCATTGCCGTATTTTCCGTCGTTAACAAAGGTCTGCCCGAGGAAACTTATCTTCTCTTTTCCTTCAGCATTGAACTTGACCGGATAAAATTTATTATTAAGCAGTTCAGCGATCACCGGATCACTGAAAGTATCCTGGTCCATTTTTTTGCACCATCCGCACCAGTCAGTATAAGTATCAATAAAAAGAGGTTTTGGTGAATTTGTCATCAGTTTTTCTGCCTGCTCAAGAGTCAGCCATTTCACGCCGGAAGTATTCGGCAGGGTAACCTGTGGCAAGGCCGGTAATGTGATCGTTATAATCAGGAATATAAGGATTGCTTTTTTCATATCCGTCATCAGAAAGAATTAATTGTAAATACAAAAGTAAAATTATTTAATTATGATCACCATGTGATCATTCTTGTTGTTTAAAACAATTATTGTGCCTTTTGGTTCATTAATAGTGATATTCTGAAGGTGTATCATTCAAATTATTTTCTACATTTACCCTCCTTAATTTGTCTAAATCAGCTGTATGGAAACAATAAAGAAAACCCTGCGCGACTCAAAAGCTGCACGCTGGACTGCTTTGGCAGTAGTCGCTTTTACTATGTTATGCGGTTATTACCTTTCTGATGTGATGGCGCCTCTCAAACCGCTTCTTGAGAAGGAGCTTTTGTGGAACAGTGCAGAATACGGGTTTTTTACCAGCGCATATGGTTGGTTTAATGTTTTCCTTCTTATGCTTCTTTTCGGAGGGATCATCCTGGACAAGATGGGAGTGAGGTTTACAGGGGTAATGGCAACTGCCGTAATGGTTACAGGAACAGCTATTAAATATTGGGCTATATCAACCCATGTTCTGGACGGACATACACTTCTTGGGATGAAAGCCCAGGTGGTGATAGCCGGCCTTGGCTTTGCAACTTTTGGCGTTGGGGTCGAAGTCGCTGGCATAACTGTATCGAAAATAATTGTGAAATGGTTTAAAGGTAAAGAAATGGCGCTGGCTATGGGGCTTGAAATGGCAACAGCCAGACTGGGAACAGCACTTGCGATGACAACTTCGATTCCGATAGCAAGAGCCCTTCATGGAGTGTCAAAACCAGTTCTCGTTTGCCTTATAATGCTGTGTATAGGTATGATATCATTCATAGTCTATACATTTATGGATAAGAAACTTGATAAATCAATAAGTGAAGCAGGTGTTGTTGAATCAGGCGACAGTGAAGAATCTTTCAGACTAAAGGATATCCTGTATATTATTAGAAACAGGGGATGGTGGCTGATAGCAATTTTATGTGTTCTTTTCTATTCTGCAGTATTCCCTTTTATCAAATATGCCACCGATTTAATGGTTAATAAGTTCAATGTTGACCAGGAGCTTGCAGGACTGATACCCGGACTATTACCTTTCGGAACTATTTTGCTGACACCGCTTTTCGGGAACCTTTATGATCGAAAGGGCAAAGGGGCTTCAATAATGATACTGGGTGCAATCCTCCTTATCTTTGTGCACGCAATGTATTCAATACCTTTCCTTAAAGCGACACCAATAGCCATCATACTTATTATAATTCTCGGCATAGGATTCTCACTGGTACCCTCTGCTATGTGGCCGTCAGTACCAAAGATCATACCGGAAAAGCAGCTTGGTACCGCATACGGACTGATATTTCTTGTTCAGAATGTTGGTCTTATGCTTGTTCCGCTTCTTATCGGATGGGTACTTGACAGATTCTGTATCACAGGTACGAGAATGCTTGATGGCGCTGAAGTAAGCAGCTACAACTATACTTTACCCATGATAATATTTACTGCTTTGGGGATACTGGCTCTGATTTTTGCCCTGATGCTTAAAGCGGAAGATAAGAAGAAAGGTTATGGCCTTGAACTGCCTAACATTAAAAGGTAGACAAAAGAATTAAACAGTAAGGGAAAGTTAAATAATCAACAGAGTTTTATTTAAGTCAGATCATGCCATTTTTATCAGGATGGCCTTTATAACATCGGATACATCCTCTGTTTCATCAGCGCATCTTTCAAGGATCTCGAGGATCTTGTTGTTCTTAAGGAGTTCCGCAGGATCTTTTTCCTTTTCAAATAATTCAGCAATTGCTACATAATAGTATTCATCCACTTTGTGCTCAATAGCAGTTATTCTGTTGCAGGCTTTTGTGATCTCGTCCTTATTGGCTGCAGCATCTACCAGACAGTGGATAGAACATTCTATCTCTTTTGCAGCTTCAAGGATCATCTCTGCCATTTGTTTGTACACCGGAAGCAATTTTTTCGGTTTATAAAGGCAGATCCTTCTGGCGACACCGTTTATAGAATCAACAACATCATCTATATGGGCTATCAGGGCATGAATATCTTCCCTGTCGAAAGGTGTGATAAATGATTTATTGAGCTGTATGTATGTTTTGTCAGTAATAATATCTCCGATATGCTCAACATCCTTGATCTCCTTATAAATTTTCTCATGATCTTCTGTTTCATTGAAGGTGAGCATTGTGTTTAAAAGTTCTGAAGCCTTTACGAGGTTCTTGGCATCCTCCTCAAAGAGAGGATGAAATGAATGGTCTTTCGGAACGAAGAACTTAAGAAATTTATCAATATTCATAATTCAGTATTTTAGTCAGTGTCAATTTATATTCAAATTATTAAATACAATATACATAAAGGCACCTATCAGAGCAGATATTGGCAGGGTCAGTATCCAGGCCCAGAAGATTTTTCTTGTAACTCCCCATTTGACAGCGGAAAGTCTCTTCCTTGCGCCTACTCCCATAATTGCTCCGGTTATGGTGTGTGTCGTGCTTACAGGGATCCCGAAATGTGTGGCTCCGAATAAAGTAAGTGCTCCGGCTGTTTCAGCACAAAAACCCTCAAAGGGTTTTAGTTTTGTGATCCTTTGCCCCATAGTTTTGACAATTCTCCAGCCACCGAAAAGAGTCCCGAGAGCTATTGCTGCCTGACATGAAAGTACGACCCATATAGGAATAGGATCGTTTTTTGTCATCAGTCCTGATATAATCATTGCCACCCAGATTATTCCCATTGACTTCTGAGCATCGTTTCCGCCGTGTCCCAGACTGAACGCTGCTGCAGAGAGAAGTTGTAGCCGTCTGAAATGTTTGTCTATACCAAAGGGGGTACTTTTTCTTGCAATGTACTGGACAATGGTGGAAATTATAAATCCTATAAGCATTCCTAGCAAAGGCGCAATAATTATAAAAACAGCAATCTTAACAACACCACCTGTAATTATGGATCCGGGACCGGAACTAACAAGTGCCGCCCCGGTAAGACCTCCAACAAGTGTATGCGATGAACTGGAAGGCAGCCCCCACCACCATGTAAGCAGATTCCATGTAATAGCTGCAATAAGTGCTGCCCCGATAACATTCAGGTTTATTACATCAGGTTCAATAACCCCTTTCCCCATTGTTGTAGCAACTCTGAGCGGGAAAACAACAAATGCAATAAAATTGAATGTCGCAGCCAGAAGAACAGCAGAGAATGGCGAAAGGACTTTGGTTGAGACAACCGTCGCTATAGAATTAGCAGAATCGTGAAATCCATTTATGAAATCGAAGATAATGACCAGAGCAACTATGATGTAAAGGAAGGTCATTGGCAGGTAAAAAGAATTACTTCAAACTGGCATTTTAAGATCACATTTACTAACAGGCTCATTGTGTGTTAGATGTGTAATCTGAATCAAAAATCGGAGCCAAAATTAGTTATTACGGCACATATTTCAAACAAATTAGCTGTTAAGTTTTTATTACAATTTTAAACTCATCACAATGTGCTGATTAATGGCTGATTTTAAAGTTTTTTAATTATCAATTAATCACTATTTTTATTTCAGAATTGTTATATATTTATAAGGCCTAATAATAACTAAATGCCAAATAATTATGAGCGATATACGCAATCTTGAACCAAAAATGGTCTGGGATATCTTTTATGACCTGACCAGAATTCCTCGTCCTTCCAAAAAAGAAAAGAGGGTTATCGACTATGTTGTCAACTTCGGAAAAGAGCATAAGCTTGAAACTATTGTTGATAAGACCGGAAACGTTGTTTTAAGAAAACCTGCAACTGAAGGGATGGAAAAGAAAAAAGGGGTTATTCTTCAGACACATCTTGATATGGTCCCGCAAAAGAATAATGATAAGAAACACGATTTTGAAAAGGATCCTATTGAAGCGGTTATCGATGGGGAATGGGTGAGAGCTGACGGCACGACACTTGGTTCTGATAACGGGATTGGAGTAGCTGCTGCTCTTGCTGTTCTGGCTTCAAAAGATATTGCTCACGGACCTCTTGAAGCTCTATTTACAATTGATGAAGAAACCGGAATGACAGGCGCTTTCGGACTTAAAAAAGGCCTGCTCAAAGGTGATATACTGATGAATCTGGATTCAGAAGACGAGAACGAAATCTGTGTGGGTTGTGCAGGAGGCATTGATATAAGTGCAACAAAGAAATATAAGGAGGAGCCTGCACCGAGAGGTTTTGTTGCATATACAGTTACTGCAAAAGGTCTTAAGGGAGGCCATTCGGGAGTTGATATTGCTCTCGGAAGAGCCAATTCAAACAAGGTGCTGTTCAGGTTCCTGATGCAGGCTGAATCAGATTTCGGTATAAGAATTGCTGAAGCCTCAGGCGGGAATCTCAGGAATGCCATACCTCGTGAATCATATGCAGTTGTAATGGTTCCTTCAGCAAAAACGGCCTCATTTGAGAAATTTGTAAAGAATTATGAGAAAATGTACAGGGCTGAATTTGCTGAAACCGAGCCCGATCTCACTTTCTTCTGCAGGAAGACTGATAAACCTCGCAGGGTCATGAATAAAAAAGACCAGTTTGGAATTATCAGGGCAGTATTCGCTTGTCCGAATGGGGTGCAGAGAATGAGCCAGGCAATGAAAGGCCTCGTTGAGACATCAAATAACCTTGCTATTGTAAAATGCGTAAAAGGAAAATTTGAAGCCCATAATCTGTGCAGAAGTGCTGTTGACAGCTCAAAGGAAGCTACAGCCTGGAAAATTGCAGGAGTATTCCATCTTATTGATGCTAAAGTCACCATGTCGGGAGGCTATCCGGGATGGAAACCAAATATGGCTTCTCCGATATTAAAGACTGCTACCGGAGTCTACACAAAAATGTTTGGAAAAGAGCCCGAGGTAAAGGCAATACATGCAGGACTGGAATGTGCTATTATCGGCGGAGTATATCCTTCACTCGATATGGTCTCCTTCGGCCCGACAATAAAATACCCGCACTCTCCGGATGAGAAGGTAAATATTAAATCTGTTAAGAAGTTTTACCATTTTCTGTGTCAGACACTGAAAGATGTGCCTGCGAAATAGAATCAGCCGGGGTTAGTGAACTTTGATCTCCACAAGGATATCATCCTTCATAACATTGCTGTTAGGCCTGGCAAGGACTTTGATTACAGTCCCGTTTACAGGCGACTGAATCTCATTCTGCATTTTCATTGCTTCCAGAATGACGAGGGGTTGGCCTCGTAATATCTCAGATCCCTCCCTCACACAGATATCTATCAGCTTGCCTGGCATAGGCGCTTTGACAGACTCATTCTCTGCCCTTCCTTTTTTGGAATTGAGCACTTTCATCCTTTGAAGCGAAAATGGCGTTTCAACTGTGAAAATGTAACTTATATCGTTGAAGAGTATCTCATATTTATTCTGACGTGACCGAACGATCTCAACAGGATATTTCCTGTTTTTCCAGAAAATATAGGTGCCATATTTTTCATCAGACCGCAGACTGACAACGTAGTCCCTTTTCCCTATTCTTATCTTGTTACGCAGCGGAAGAGCGAACCTGAATTTTCTTTTCTCCGATGAAAGTGCATATAACTTTTTGATCTGCAGATTGTTCATTTTTACTGTATAAGAATTCAGAATTGGTTTATTCTTTTATTCAGAAGCCATGGACTCAGCTCTTTTCCATTCTCAAAATCGATCTGGATACTCGTCTCCTGCAAATTTTCCTCGACAAACAGCTTTGTTGCAAGCCATGCAGCGAGCATCTCTTCATATTCACTGTTGTAGTAATATTTTTCAAGATCTTTCTCGATAAAAGCGGTAGTGAAATCGCCATCCTGGAATTTCTGGTTACGTACAAGCATCCTGAAAAAGGGAAGAGTGGTTTTTGTACCCTTTATCCACACTTTATCAAGTGCCATTTTACAGTTCTTGATAGCTTCTTTCCTGTTTTTTCCGCTGACAATAAGCTTGGCTATCATTGAATCGTAGTTTGGTACTATTGATGAACCTGCCTGCACACCTGTATCGATCCGTATATTAGGTCCGCTGGGAAGGCTCAGTTTATCAATTTTCCCGGGATCAGGAGCAAAACCTGCCTGTACATCCTCGGCATTTATCCTGCATTCAATTGCCCAGCCGCTCAGCTTAATATCCTCCTGCCTGATCTTAAGTTCCTCACCTTTGGCAATACGGATCTGCTGCTCAATGAGATCAATTCCTGTTATTACTTCAGTTACCGGATGTTCTACCTGTATCCTTGTGTTCATCTCCATGAAATAGAAATTCTTTTCGGAGTCAAGGAGAAATTCGACTGTTCCTGCAGAATAATACCCGACGGCTTTTGCTATTCTGACAGCGGTTGATCCCATTATTTCACGAAGCCTGTCGTCAAGGGCACCTGAAGGAGCTTCCTCAAGAAGTTTCTGATGCTTTCGCTGGATGGAACACTCTCTTTCACCAAGATGGATCACATTCCCCTTCTTGTCACCAAGTATCTGAAATTCAATATGTTTTGGATTCTCAATATATTTTTCAATAAAAACCGACGGATCCTTGAAGGCCTTTTCTGCTTCTTTGCTGGCTATCACGAATAGCTTTTCCATTTCTTCTGATTTGCGCACAATGCGCATGCCTCTTCCGCCTCCTCCTGAAGCTGCTTTTATTATTACCGGATAGCCAATCTTTTCAGCAACAGCGATCGCCTCCTCTTCATTGGATATGTTCCCTTCACTACCCATAGCAACAGGTATATTATGAGCAAGAGCTATCTTCCTGGCAATGGTCTTGTTACCCATTTTGTATATTGCATCAGGTGACGGACCGATAAAAGAGATCTTATTATCAAGGCATTTATCGGCGAAATATGCATTTTCAGCGAGGAAACCATATCCGGGATGAATAGCATCAGCCCCTGTAGTCAATGCAATCTCTATCAGTTTTTCAATATCAAGGAAAACCGGGATCTCAGTCGATTCCTCACTGTAATCGAAGATCTCGTCAGCAAATGACAGATACATTGCGTTAGGTTCAGCTGCAGTTCTGACAGCCACGGTCTTGATCTTAAGTTTCGTGGCCGTCTTCATGATGCGGATCGCTATCTCTCCGCGGTTGGCTATCAGGATCTTTGTGATCTTCATTTTGGTCTTATAGTCTTATGGTCTTATGGTCTTATGGTCTTATAGTCTTATGGTCTTATAGTCTTATGGTCTTATTGTCTTATGGTCTTATTGTCTTATGGTCTTATAGTCTCAGAGGGGCATGTTTCCGTGCTTGCGGGCAGGCACTTTAACCCATTTGTTGCTTAATGCGTTAAGAGCTGAAATTATTTTTTTCCGTGTTACGGCAGGATCAATAACCTCGTCGATATAACCGCTTTCATCTGCGATAAAAGGATTTGCGATCTTATCGCGGTATTTTTTTACCAGCTCCTTTTTCAGTTCGGCAGGGTTAGATGATTCGGCGAGTTCCTTGCGGTAGAGAATTGCAACTGCCCCGTCGGGGCCCATAACTGCTATCTCTGCCGTGGGCCATGCGAAGCTGAAATCACCTCCCAGACTTTTACTGTTCATTACAATGAAGGCACCGCCATAGGCTTTCCGGAGAATTATTGTGATCCGGGGTACAGTTGCTTCACTGTAGGCGAACAGTAGTTTTGCCCCATGTCTTATTATACCGGCATGCTCCTGATCAACCCCCGGGAGAAAGCCTGGTACATCTTCAAGAGTCAGAATGGGTATATTAAAAGCATCACAGAACCTTATGAACCTTGCACCTTTTGTAGATGAATCGATATCAAGAACGCCTGCCAAAACTTTAGGCTGGTTAGCTACAACACCGATTGTTTTTCCTTTCAGACGTGCAAGACCGGTGACAAGATTGGGAGCGAAAAGTTCAGCAGTCTCATAAAAGCTGTTCTTATCTACAATAAGGTTAATAACATCTTTTACATCATAGGCCTTGTTCGGATCGTCAGGTACTATATCCCTTAATTTTTCATTTATTTCAGGGGTGGAATTGTCATCCTGTACAACCGGTGGATTCTCAACATTATTTGAAGGCAGGTATGTGAGGAATTTTTTCAGGGCCATTATTGTATTCTCCTCATCATCATATATCATATGTGCTACACCACTTTTGCGCGCATGTGTCTCAGCTCCGCCCAGCTCATCAAAAGTGACATCCTCATTAAGGACCTCCTTTACTACATTCGGTCCTGTTACAAACATATAGCTTGTATTATTTACCATGAAGACAAAATCTGTAAGGGCAGGGGAGTAGACTGCTCCTCCCGCAGCTGGTCCCATTATTACTGATATCTGTGGTATAATGCCTGATGATTGTATTATATTATGGAAGATGGAGGCATAACCGCTCAGGCTGGCCACACCTTCCTGTATTCTTGCCCCGCCTGAATCCATCATGCCTATTATCGGGCATCCCATCTTGAGAGCCATTTCCTGAATCTTGGCTATTTTCTTTGCATGCACAACTCCCAGTGAGCCACCCATTATTGTGAAATCCTGGGCAAAAGCAAAAATAAGCCTGCCGTTAACCTTACCATGACCAACAATAACGCCGTCACCGTAAGTTCTCTCAACTTTTCCAAATTCTACCGGCTGATCAGCAGGAGTGACAAAAGCATCAATCTCCTCAAAGGTTCCCTGATCGAAAAGAAGCCTTATGCGTTCCCGAGCTGTCAGTTTTCCCTTGGCATGCTGCTTCTCTGCCTGCTTTTCACTGTATTGTTTTTGTAATGCTTCCTGACGTTTCAGGAAGGCTTTATAACTTTTACCCGATATATCCATTCTTCTTTATGATTATTAAATATCAGAAAAGAAGCTCAGACCAAAGAAAGATCTGATTTTAACCCTTAAATTTTTCAGGGTTCAAAAATAGTCAATCTAAGCTTATTTCCAAAACTAAATTTCGAACGCAAAAATATCATGTTTTATACATATCTGAAATACAAAATATTATAAGATATATTTTCTCGACCACAGATTGATTCAATCCACCCCGGACCCTAACGCCCTAACGCCCTAACACCTTTGTGCCGTTGCGCCCTTACTTCTTTTTCGGTTTATACAGTCCCTCAGGCTTCGAACCAAGCAATCCGGCCCTTAGCATTGGTTCGCTCGCTCTATAGAGTTTCCTGATTATTCTTTCAGGCGCCAGCGGATAATGAGGGAGAGATTCAATCTTATCACCTATATATTCCAGATCTTCATCTGTGGTTGCCCAGTTACGCGATTCAAAGAACGTCAGGTCGAAAGGACGGGAATAGGATCTTAACGATTTGAAACCATCGGTGTTAAAGAAGAAGTCAAAATACGACATGATCAGCTCCCTGAGTGATCTGTAAACTGGTTCTCTGTATCGTAGCGATGTGAAATTTGATTTGGCAACCGCACCCCATAAGCCTTCTTCCCTGAAGACTGCAATAACATGATCATCATCATTTTCCGCCAGCATGTCGACTATAAGTGGCTTATATCCTATGAATTGCAGTGCTGCGGCTGCAAACAAGGCTCCTTCAAAGCAATGTGCCGATCGTTTTCTGATTACCCATCTTGGTGATCTGCATTCATAATTCGGATTATAATCTATTGAATCGAGAAACGCCTGTATCTTATCAGGATCACTCAGTGTCTTTAGAAATTTTTCTTCTTCTTTTGTCCAATCCATAGTTACTATCTTAATTATTTACATCGTTTCTTACATCCCCCTAACCCCCCTCGAGGGGGGAATTAGCATGTGCTGTTTCTTCACTTCTGCACCTTAATGCCTTATAATTTCTTCCACAATCTTCTTCATCTCCCCATACTGTTCCTCCATGTTCTTAAGCAACCTGATCTGCGCCCTTGCCCTCTCAAGATTATGATTATCATGGTGAATCTTGTAATAAATATCTCCGGCAATATGATCTGCAAGAAATCTCATAGCCTGTTCATATGTCATAACCAGGGGGGCCATGGGGAGATGCTCTTTTTCAACAGGTTTCAGGATACCCTTAGTCTCTGACAGATAGCCTTCTGCAAATGCTCTGAACAATGTAATATCCATTCTGACAAGTGAGAGATCCCTTTCATCTTCTGCGGCAATATTTGCACCTGTTCTGATCGTGTCTCCGAAATCTGAATGAAAAAACCCGGGCATTACTGTGTCCAGGTCAATGATGCACATCGATTTATCATTTTCATCAAAAAGAACATTATTCAGTTTGGTGTCATTATGAGTTATCCTTACCGGTATTTTTCCTGATTTTCCCAGTCGGTGTATTATCATCATTTCTTCGGATCTTTTCAGGATGAATTCTATCTCCCCTTTGGCACCTTCAGCTCTTTTTGCAGGGTCTTCATTTCGTATTTCCAAAAAATAATCCAGCCTTTTGCCCAGATCGTGGAATGACGGTATTGTTTCGTAAAGAGGTTCACCGGGCAGATCAGCCAGCTGAGATTGGAAGCGGCCGATGGCTTTCCCTGCTTCGTAAGCAATATCGGGGGAGTTGACTGTGTCGTATGACCTGTGATCCCTGATATATATGTAAAGTCTCCAGGGATTTCCTTTTTCATCATTTATCCAGCTTGAACCTTCTTTCGAGGGGATAAGGGTCAGACACTCCCTTTTTAAATCCGAATCATTGATCCTGCTTAATTTTTTCCGGATATGGGCAGTTATTCTTTCAATATTATTCTGGAGCTCTGGTATATTTCTGAAGACGTTTGTATTGAGGCGTTGAAGAATAAAGTTATCCTTGTCTTTTTCAGTAGTTACGATAAGATAGGTATCATGAATATGACCATTTCCAAAAGCTTTTCCGGTCATGAAAGTAGCCTCACTGGCAAATCTTTCAAATATTTGCTTCAGATCAGGTTCCACCTTTCAATCCTGTTTTGTGGCCGCTGAAGGCATAATACATAATGATGAAGTAACACGGAACACAGAGCCAGTAAGCTTTCTGCGTCGAAAAAATGACGGCCAGCTTTCCATAGAGGAGCGGAAGCAGGGCGCCTCCGGCAATTGCCATGATAAGCAATGCCGATCCTGTTTTTGTGAATTTTCCAAGGCTGTTGAGGGCTAGAGGCCATACGGCGGGCCATACGAGTGAATTTGCAAGTCCTAGGAGGGCAACGAAAAGTACTGTTACAGGCAAAATCAGCTCTATAGGTTTAAAGGTGCCCAGGTCTATGAAAGTCATAGCGAACACTTTTTCAACCGGGGTGAGTATAGCTCCAAGTGAGAAGACAACACCAAGTATAGTGCATATTTTCAATGCGTTGACCTGTTTCAGATACCTGGGGATTAAAATAATTCCGAGAAGATATCCGAGAATCATACTGAGGAGAGTTAGGCTCGTAAAGTATTTTGACGACTCCATAGGTATCTTAATGGATTGGCCATACCTGATAATTGTATCACCGGCAATTACCTCAACACCGACATAAAAGAAAAGAGCTATTACACCAAGCCATAAATGCGGGAACTGCCATATACTCGTTTTGCCTGTATAGGATGTTTCCTTTATATCATCCTCCGCTTCTGTATCTATTTCAGGCAGGTGGGCAAGCTTAAGCAGCAGACCAAGGAGTATAAGTATAACTGCCATCGCTGCATAAGGCATTATAACTCTTCGGGCCATCTCATCCAGCAGGAGTGCCCGTGTAACAATATCCGTTGTCTTAGCCAGCCTCTCATCAAGTATATGAGAATCTTTGAGGATAATATTTGCCAGGATAATTGGTGCAACAGCTCCTGCAAATTTATTTGCTATACCCATAATGCTTATCCTCTTGGCTGCACTCTCACGCGGACCGATAATCGTAATGTAAGGATTGGAAGCTGTCTGCAGCAATGCCAGGCCTGTTCCTTCGACAAAGAGCCCTGTCAGGAAAAGTCCGAAGGTCCTTGTTAATGCTGCCGGTATGAAAATGAGAGATCCGGCGGCCATTATCCAAAGGCCGATGGACATACCATGCCTGAATCCGGTTTTTTTAAGCAGGGCCGAAGACGGCAGAGCCATTACAAGATATGAGATATAGAATGCAAATGTTACAAAATACGCTTCAAAGTCATTAAGTTCACAGGCGGTCCTGAGAAAAGGTATCAGGATCCCATTCAGCCAGGTGACAAATCCGAATATGAAAAAGAAAAGGCCAATTATGAAGATTGAAAAGATATAATCTTTCCTGCTTATTGAGTTATTGTTGCTTGTATCGGACATACTTCGGGTTATCAGATAATTTTACAGGTTCTTGTTCAGAAAGAGTTACTATATTATTTATTCATGAACCGTTAGCTGATTTTTCCCTCGATTTGGTTCCCAGGTATCCTCCATGGTGTCTTTTTGCATAATCAGCAGCAGTGAATCCGATCTTTTCCATCATCAGTACCACAAGAGCATCTCCGATTGCTGTAAAAACTGTTGTTGAAGTTGTGGGTGTAAGCCCCAGAGGACAGACTTCCTCAGGAGCCCCGGTAAGTATGTGGCATTGCGATTTCTTAACGAGGGGACTGTTGGGATTACCTGTAATAACAACCACAGGCACTGATCTGTAAAGATTATCCTTGAGATCCATCAGCTCGATAATTTCACGGGTTTTTCCTGAGTTTGATATGACAAGCATGACATCATTTTTCTGTATGATTCCCAGGTCACCATGCTGGGCCTCGCTCGGGTGGAGAAAAACGGCCGGAGTCCCTGTTGAGCTGAAGGTTGTCGCAATGTTGTTAGCTATCTCGCCGGCCTTCCCCATGCCACTTGTGATTAGTTTTCCCTGGAGCTTATGCACGTGCTGATATATTATCTCAGTGGCCTTTTCATAATTCTCGTTGACCGGAATATTTTTTATTGCAGCAGCTTCCTTTTCAAATATCTGACGTATCTTTTCTATCATGTTCTTTCTCTTTTTAGAGACTATTTCTGACATATTTGTAAGCTTTTAGTGATATCATTTTACCTCTGCAATCAATTGGCATTGCGAACGCCCAAAGTTATCAAAATACCTTTTCATTGACATACCCTGAGAACTTTTACAATTTTCAGAATCCTTATCATCAAAGTTATTTTATTTTTGCATTTTATCGCAACGATGCTGAAATCCTTCGAAATGCACATTGAAGAAAACTTATCAATATGATCAGTATCTGCATCCCGGTTTTCAATTTCAATATTACTTCTCTTCATAACAGGTTAATGGCTCAGATGAATGAAGTAAAGAAGGATAGTTGCGATATTATAGTAATTGACGATCATTCGGAAGAAGAGTTCCGGAAAGTGAACAGGGAGATCTGCAAAGATAATGTTTATGTAGAGTTGGAGAAAAATAAAGGCAGATCAGGGATCAGAAATATGTTTTCCGGACTTTCATCCAAAAAATATTTACTGTTCATCGATTGTGACAGTATTGTAGAAAATCCCTTATTCCTGAAGAAATATCTCGGATGCATCGAACAGGCTCCGCAGGTAGTTTGCGGCGGAAGTATTTATACTAAAGATCCACCTGAACGGGAAAGGATGTTAAGATGGAAATACGGTACATCAAGGGAAAGCAAACCGGCTGATATAAGAATAAAAGATCCTTACAGATCCTTTATGGCTAATAATTTTCTTATCGAAAGAGATATTTCCGGCAAAATAAGGTTTGATGAACGGCTGAAAGGCTACGGTTATGAGGATACCTTATTCAGCTACTCATTAAGGAAGGCAGGAGTAAGAATTGAACACATTGATAACCCGGTCGTTAATGGTGGACTGGAGACGAATGCTGATTATCTGGCCAGAACTGATGAAGCAATGTCCAACCTGGTTGAAATGATGAGATCAGGGAATTATAATGATGAAATCACAGAATACATATCCCTGCTGGCCTTCTATAAAAAGGTGAAGAAATACGAAAAGAGTATCAGTTTTGCATTCTCGCTCTTCAGACCTGCGATTGTAAATATGCTGTCAAGGGGCTATGTAAATCTCAGGTTATATGACTTTTATAAGCTGGGTACATTTAATCATCTCCTGCTCATTCCATGATCCCCGGCACCTCTACAGATTAATTCCTGTGATACCGGTATTTAAGCGGAACTGGGATCGGTTCGCCTGCTCCCGGTGTAAGGTAGATCAACTGAAGATTGTGACTTTCATCAGTCTGAAAATATTCCAGTTTTAACGGATAGAAACCCTTCTGCATCGGGATCATAAACGATTTCAGGTTCTCGCTGTTATGGATACCGTCATTATCAATAAGCAGGGTGTTATTAATGTACAACCTGGATCCGTCATTTGAGCCAATCGCCCAGAGATAATAACCATCTTCCGCTATTTCAACATATCCTTCAGCTACCAGGGCAAAGTTTTTCTTCAGAGGGAGATTTTTAAGACTGAACATGCTGTCAGTAATACCTGTCTGAATTGCCTTCAGCTTTTTAAAATCCGGGATTTTATCCCACACCCCCTCATAAATAGTGTATTTGAATCCGCCTGATGTTATTTTTTTAGGTTTTGGCAGTGACAAGTATACTTCACCCAGCACATAACTTGCTCTTGCTGTCTGGTCGTATTTGCCGGTAGTTGAAAATGTCCTGAGGACAAGGTCTGCCGGACCATTCAGGATTATCCTTGATTCAGCTTTAGGTGAAGACAGGTCCGGTTCCGAACCATCCAGTTCATATCTTAATTCAGGGATACTGTTAAGTAAAAATACAGGTGCGGGTTTATCTTTCAGCAGGATAGCACCCATTGGATGGAAACTTATCGGGCCGTCTGTGAATCCCTGATATGCATATTTGATGCCATCGTACATTGCTTTTAAACGCACTGAATTATGCTTCTCATTCGGGAAAGTTGCAATCTTCCATTTAAGATTGCCAGGGGCTTTCAGCTTCAGAACAGAGTCCATACGGCCTATACCCATTCCTTTGTATGTCGATTCTATGCCCGCTATCCACAGGACCTTCTGAGATTTTATCTCACCAAGCTTTTCGGATGCCAGTTTGATCACAAAATCATTGTTCCACCACATCGATGGATCAGTTGAATAGTAAGTGTCAAATAACTGAGGTTCAGTGAGTAAAGCGTACATTACAAATAATCCGCCGTAAGAATGCCCGTAAAGAGAATTATTGCCGTTGGTCCGGTAATTTTTATCTATATATGGTCTGAGTTCGTCTTTAAGGAAGCTGATGAATTTATCGGCTCCGCCTGAGATAGCAGGACTTGGCACATTGACAGGAAGAAAATCCCTGTCCCGCTGATTGACCTTTTTCAGATATGTATTTGGAAGAGCTACAATTATTACGGGAGGAACATATTGCTCATCCTGAGCAAATTTGTAGATAAAAGGGAATAAATTCACAACCCATTCCCCATCAGTAAGATAGATCACCTCATATTTCTTTGTGGTCTCTGATTTATAATCAGCCGGCAGGATGACTTTTACAGATCTGTATTCATTTAATACATCCGAATAAATTGAGTCAGTGATAATTTCATTTTGCTGGGCAGATGAATAATTAATCTTCAGTATTAACAATATTACCGATACAAAAGCAAGTTGAAAGATTCTCTTCATGATAATTGTTTTAGGTTTAATGGACTAAATACGGTAAAAAATAATTAACGCTGCATATGATGATAATTATTGTAAGTTCGAAGTGCCTAAAGTGTCTAGAGTGTCTAAAGTTATTTTGTTAACCAGTAACCAAACGGAAGCGCCAGCCAACAACCAACAACTGGACTCCAAATCCTCCTCTCTGCGCCGTAAAGCCCTAAAGCCGTAATGCCGTAATGCCTTAATGCCAAATTAATATATTAATCATCTGCGGCAACCGCTTTCTTCTTGATATCTTAATAATCTTATTGTATTTTTGGTTAATGATACAATCCTGGTTTATCTAATCGCTACGATTCATGGAAACACAAGCCGATACTCTTGATCTTATAGTAAAGCTGGCAAGTCTTGGGACGGCCGGCATTAGTATCCTGGGTATATTTTATACCGGAATTATTGTTAAATCACTGCCAAATGATGTAACATCAGGAAAACTATCCGCAGTTCGCATGTACAAGAATATGTGCATCGTTGTTGCGATCATATGTGCAATATCCGGAGGACTTAATGCATTCTTCAACATGCAGAAGGTAATGGATGCAAAAGACAGTATGGCGAAGATTGAAAATAATTATACAAACCAGGCTGACAGCCTTGATATTATAAGAAGCGCTATAGTCAGTGATCTTACCGAACTGAAACACAAGCTTGCTGATGAACCATGTGAACAGACGGCGACATCAGAGATAATTCAGAGGATTAATGAAAATGTAAATTTATTGAGCTTTAGTCCTCACAACAGAACGGATTAATGATTTAATTTAACTGGATAAAATATCATATACAACTATGCGATCAGTTTTTAGCTTTATTCAACTGTGCCTTTCAGGATTATTAATATCAGTTAATGTATTGTCCCAGCAGGAGCAGGGAGCAATTCTTACAGGACCCGGAGTGTCAGTTCTGCTTGTCGATACCGACCATCCGGCAGGTAAGATAAGCGAAGGTGTTTACGGACAGTTCCTGGAACATATAAATCACTCTGTCGTTGATGGACTATATGCCGAACAGATACAGGGCAATGGTTTCGAAGGCAAAGATTTCGAAACCCACTGGAAGCCTTTCGGAGAGAACGGATCGATCACTGTCATGGCAGCAGATTTTAAGAATGGTGAGAAGAGTCTTCAGCTCAAAACAAAAAAGAATCCGGCCGGTATCAGGCAGGAAAGGATCTATTTACAGGAGGGATTTACTTATACCGGATCGGTGTGGGTAAACAGGGTAGAAGGTTCACCGAGACTCACATTACGACTGAAAGATAATCAGAGCAAACTCATCAAAGAAATCTCTCTTAAGGTCGCCGGTCAGGGCTGGAAAGAGGTCCCCTTCTCATTTTACTGCACCAGAACCGACACTCAGTCGATAATGGAAATTGAATCCAGGGGTGCCGGAACAATTCTTCTCGATTTTATTTCAATGATGCGTGAGGATGTCCGCAGGAAAGGAATGCTGCGTCCGGATCTTCTTGGCGCACTTAACGGGCTTAAGCCGCCTTTCATAAGGTGGCCGGGAGGATCTTTTGCGACTGATTACAAGTGGAAAGATGGTATCGGACCGCGCGAATCACGTGTCTACCATCCGAACATGATATGGGGAGGTTATTCGGATTATTATGGTTTCGGAACCGATGAATTCATGGAATTGTGCCGTCAGCTGAAAACTGAACCGCTTATCGTATTGCCTGCTACGAAAAGAACTCCTGAAGATGTTAAATATGCAATGGACTGGGTGCATTATCTGAACGATCCGGTAACGACAGAAATGGGAAAACTGAGGGCAGCCAACGGTCATCCGGAGCCATATAATGTAAAGTACTTTCAGATCGATAACGAACCGATGAATTTCAATATCACCCCTGATCAGTATGCTGAGCTTGTTAACCTTTACGGCAGTGAACTGAGGAAGATTGATCCCGGGCTAAAGATTGTCGCATGCGGACAAAAAAGATCCAATGACCTCAACTGGAGCCAGAAAGTCATTGATTTAGCCGGAGGTAATTTTGATATTCTGGGTTGTCATAATTACGAATACGAAAATGAGAATTACCAGACAGGGGTTGAGAGGATAGAGGATTACCTGGTTAAGCTTCGCGACTTTATAAGGAGTTCCGGACATCCGGATATCAGGCTGGCTGTTCTTGAATGGGGTCTTTGCCGGACATACGACTGGAGAGCCGGTTTGCATACTGCAGGAAGCCTGATAATGTATGAGAAGCTTGGTGAGGAATTGAGTATGACATGCCCCGCCTTGCTTATGCGTAATACTACTGATGATCCGACATGGACAGCTTTTATTTACCACAACCAAGTTTCATGGTTCCCTGGCGGAGGCTATGTAGTTGAAAAACTATTCAGAGAACATTATACCGGGGTTCTTCTTGCATCGACGCAGGGATCCTTCCGCGATATTGCCGATAGGACACAGTTCTTTGATGATATTTCCCAGATGAAGCCTGAAGACTGGAAGCCGGGAACAATGGATGCAATAGCTTCCTGCTCAGCCGACCGTAAGCATATAATAATTAAGGCAGTCAATTATGAAGGGAATAAAAATACCCTCCTCGTCAGACTCCAGGGCTCTTCAGTAACCGGTAATGCTGATGTTAAGGTCTTTACTTTGAAAGCCGGATTAACAGATAAAGCCTCACTGGAAGATCCTGAGAAAATAAAAACTGCGGAAAGCACAATGCCATTTTCAAAAGATATGGCTTTTGAAATTGAACCCTGGTCAGTTGTTGTGTATGAAATGACAATGAAGTAAGAGCTTAGAGACAAGCAGAATGTTTATTTAATGGCAGGCTGGCCGATCAAACAGAGTAACGAATAATAACCAATCAATTCTGTGTTTGTTTTTTATGTTTCCGGTTATGGCTGACAATGAATAATACCCCGGCAATAATAAAAGGAAGACATAATATTGACACATTTATCAGGCTCTGAGTCAGCGAAAAATTATTCCGTCTGTAATTAATATAAAATACTAAAATAAATAGAATTACTCCGGTTATTGTTAGTATTATCCCTCCGATCTTCTCCCATTTCCAGGCAACAATAAGTATGGCGGTCAGGATAAATGACGGGATCAGATGAATAAGCAGGGCAAGAATCTGTTGCCAGATAGTCAGATCGGGACTGAACACATCAAAGGCGAACATGCTTACCAAAAGGATTGCCAGAATACAAATTATCCTGGGAATCCAGTGAATGATCTTATCTGTTGTATTCATTTCAGTAGTATTTAAGAATACAAGTTACGCTTTAATTAAACCATAGTCAAGTTTGACCATTATTTTAAACTTTTTAACTGATCCTGATAATAATAGTATGTGAATTGTTGACTTGTATTGAATTATTGCTGAAATTTGATGATAAATAGTTCATTAGTAATAATATAAATCTGAACCAATGAAAACATTAGTAAAGTTATTGAACTGGATAGAATGGATTTCGGCTGGTATTGGAGGTGTATTTGTAATTCTGGGGCTGATCCAGGTACTCTTAAGAAAGAGATTTGGTCCGAGTATTGAAATAATCAACTATTTCCATGCTGCCAACAGCTTTTTCCTTCTGGCTATTGTACTGTTTCTATTCATTCATCTCGGGCAGTTCAAAAAGGAGTGAAGCTGACTGTTTTCAATCTATAAGTTATATTCATTCCAGGCCGGTCCGACAATATTGATTACCGGTTCTTCGCGAAAAAAAGATATCGAAATTGCATTGGTAAAGTACAGGTCGACGGCTTCTGCATATGGATTAGGATTCTCATTCAGTTTTTAGAAATTATAATTCAATCAGAAAAGGATTTGTATGCTGCTTCCAGAGATATTTGACAGTTCCTACTTGAATTAAGGCATGGTCGAAGTTAGAACCCGGGTCTTCACCTGAGTTTTACTTTCATTATAACAGGATTATGATCTGAATTTATAAAACCAAGATGGATGCCTTTTACGCAAACAAATTCAATATTGGGCGAAATAATGAAAATATCACATATACTTGTCGGAGTTGTTAAAGGATCATATCCTGCCATAAGGGTCCTGACTGATGGTGTCGCAGGATCATAAATCCATTTCCAATCTTCCGGCATATAATCTGATTCTATTCCTGTGAGGTTAAAATTTCCAACTATACCGGTAAAAGCCTTATTTGCTGAAAAAGAAGGTTTAAAATCAGGAGGGTATTGGTTCCAGTCACCACCAACTATTACATAATTGCCGGAATTATACTCATTCATGACAAATTCCTTAAGCTTTTCCATCTGGGCTTTTCTTATAATACCACCCTCATCAAATGCTTCATTATGGGTGTTTATAAGTACCAGTTCTTTACTGTTCCCGACCTTGTATCTGTTAACCATAAAACATCTGTCGAGATAAAAAAGCTGAGTAGGGAAACCGAAATCTCCCGGTAAAGAATATCTTATCGAAGAAACAGGGGTGTACTTAGAATAAGTAGCTATGCCTGATACGACCTTCCCCATAGGTTCTGAAGGCGGAGCCGGAACGAAAAAGACATCATAGTTTTTTGCAAAGAATGGTTTATGGGAGGGAAGTACTGTGGCTATCTTTGCATACTGATCAATATGATAGCTTCTCTTACTGTCACGATCAACTTCCTGCAGCAGTATAAAATCAACCGTGTCATTTTTTATTAAAAAATCTGCAATACCATCAATATTTGACATGCAGATGTCTTTTGGCGTAATTACCTTTGTGCCGCCATCCTTGAAGAAATCCATATCCTTGTCCAATCCAGCATAACCGATGTTCCAGGTTAAAAGAGAAATGCTGAGTGAGTCTTTCAGGACAGAAATATTTTCCGGCTGAGAGATTACTTCTTTCTCCTCCGGTTTGAAGTCTGTGACCTTTGCATAAACCAGAAGACCGATAAAGCCAGCTATAAATACGATAATTATTACCAGTAATGTCCTGAGGATTACTTTAAGTGCTTTCATAATTTTTCAGAATTGTTATGAACCGGAATAAATAAGAGGATCGTAAAAACCATTAATGACAATGTTTACTCAGTAAAGTTACATTTACAACATATCAATATCAAATAAATTTCTTCTGATTTGCAGGATAAATAAAGTGGATATTATCATGACTATTCGAACTCTGTCGGGTAGCTTTAACATTTCTCCCATTGCCACCTGCTTTAACTAACCTATGCCAGACATTCCAGAACTGCCATTGGCTTCAGTGAGCGGCATTGTAAATTGTATAAAAAACATTGAGCCACTTACATTTCAGTATTAGTAAGTGGCTCATTTTCAGTGTGATCCCGAAGGGACTCAAACCCCCAACCTTCTGATCCGTAGTCAGATGCTCTATTCAGTTAAGCTACGGGACCTTTTTACGGGTGCAAAGATAATAAATTTACCATACAAAAGTGCCTGGAGTGCCTTGAGTTCGGAGTACTTAAAATTAAGATAACTCCAGGCACTCCAAACTTTAGGCACTCCGAACTTTATTTTTGTCTTAATAATGTTTACTTTTATTTCCATGTTCTGTAATAATTTTCGGATCTGTAATTCGTTGATATTAAGAAGTAAATTATAGTCTATGAAAAAGATAAGCGGCATTATTTTAAAATCTGTTCTCGGTCTGATACTTGTTTTGCTGATAGTACTTTTCACAGTTCCTGTTCTTTTCAAAAACAAGATCAAAACAAAGGTTGAACAAGTAATCAATGAATCTGTAAATGCAAAAGTCAGTTTCGACGACTATAAGCTTGGTTTTTTCAGGAACTTCCCTGATCTTTCCTTCTCCCTTGAAGGATTATCGGTAGCAGGTATCGGAGTATTTGAGAATGATACACTTGCAAAACTTAATTCACTCGACCTTGTCTTTAACCTCTCAAGTCTCTTCGGGAAATCAGGTTATGAGGTTAAATCTGTTATCATTAAGGATGCTAAGATCAAAACAATCGTGCTTAAAGACGGATCTGCTAACTACGATATTGTAAAGGAAACAGAAGAAGCTGAAACAACAGAGGCAACCTCTTCCTCACCAATGAAGATCCTTCTGAAGAAAGTGGAGATCGTTAACAGCTCTTTATCTTATGTTGATCTCAGCGCTGATATGGAGGCATCAATAAATGATCTGAATTTCAATATGAAGGGCGACCTTACAGCTAGTACAACTGACCTTGAGATGTCCTTGAATTCAGCAGATGTTAATTTTATAATGGAAGGTATCAGATACCTTAATAAGGCTGTAGCCGATGCAAAGATGAACCTTGATGCAAACCTTGATAGTATGATATTCAGACTCCGGGATAACTATCTTACCCTGAACGATCTTAAACTTAATTTTGAAGGCATGGTTGCCATGCCCGGTGATGATATTGAAACTGACCTTATATTCAAAACCGACCAGACCTCCTTCAAAACTCTTCTGTCACTGATCCCTGCAATTTATATGACAGATTTTCAGGATCTTAATGCATCCGGTAATTTCACCCTGGAAGGATCTGCAATAGGAGTTTACAGCGATGCCGACAGCACTCTCCCTGATGTATCCCTTAAAATGGCTGTGAATAACGGACTGATAAGTTATCCGGCTCTGCCGGAAAAGATCACTAATATTAACCTGAAGACTGATCTTTTCGTTGACGGCAAAGATCTTGACAAAACAACTGTCGATGTCAGTAATTTCCATATGGAACTGGCCGGTAATCCTTTTGATATGACATTCTATCTGCGCAATCCGATGAGTGACCCTGATTTCAGGGGTTCAATGCTTGGGAAACTGGATCTTACAGCATTATCAAAGGCGATACCGCTTGACAGTATGGTTCTCGGAGGCGTTATAGATATGTCGGTGAAAATGGCAGGACGACTCTCAATGATCGAGAAGGAACAGTATGATAAATTCCAGGCTTCGGGAAATCTCGGAATAACACGGATGAAAGTTGTAATGGCAGGATATCCTTCTGTTGACATTAAAGAAGCCGGATTTGAGTTCACACCTGCCTATGCAGCTCTGACAAAAGCTGAGCTGACAGTGGGAGAGAAGAGCGATTTCAATATCTCGGGCCGGCTTGAAAATTACATCCCTTATCTCTTCAGCGATGCCACAATAAAAGGCAACCTTGCGCTCAGGTCAAATACGATCGACGTTTCAAACCTGCTTGCCGGGATAGCGGCAGATACAACTGAAGTAGAGGATACAACCTCTCTTGCTGTAGTTAAAATTCCTCAAAACATAGACTTCGATTTCAATGCGCTTATAAACAATTTAATTTATGGTAAAATTCGTGCAAAGGACGTAAAAGGTCATATCCTTGTAAGGGACGGCGTCCTCACTCTTCGTGAAACAGGTATGAACATACTTGGAGGAAGTATTGCCATGAATGCCGATTACGATACAAGGGATTCTTTGAAGCCGTTTGTAAAAGCGGACCTCAGCCTCCAGAGTTTTGGTGTGAAAGAAGCTTTCAATACTTTCAATACTATTCAGAAACTCGCTCCTGCAGCTGCCGGAGTGGATGGCCGGGTAAATGCAAAACTTAGTTTCCAGAGCCTTCTTGGAAGTGACATGATGCCTGTGATACAAACAATAGCAGGTGGTGGGAAGCTTCAGTCAAATGAGATAACTGTAGTCACATCAGCAGCTTTCGACCAGATGAAAAACCTGTTAAAACTGGGTGATAGTTTTACCAATGTCTTTAAAGACCTGAATGTCAGCTTTAATCTAAAGGATGGAAGAGTCTATGTAAGTCCTTTTGATACTAAAGTGGGTAATATTAAAATGAATATCAGCGGAGACCAGGGACTGGATCAGACTATGAATTATATAATCAAGACTGAGGTCCCGAGATCTGAACTTGGCAGTTCAGTTAATACGCTTGTTAACAGTCTTTCAGCACAGGCTGCTGCTTTCGGCATAGGGTTTAAGCCTGCTGATGTCATGAAAATAAATGTGAAAATTTCAGGCGTATTCGGTAAGCCGGTTGTCACACCTCTCTTTGGTTCTGCAACAGGAGAAAGCTCTACCGGCGCTGTTGCTCCTGTTAAAGAAGTTGCAAAGCAGGCAGTTGATAATGCAATAGATACCGGTAAGGATAAGCTCCGACAGGAAGCGGAAGCGAAGGGAGATGAGTTGATAAGAGAAGCAGAACAACAGGGAAACAGACTCCGCGAGGAAGCTGCCAAAGGAGCTGAAACAATCAGAAAGGAAGCTGATGCCAGGGCACAGAAGCTGATTGATGATGCTTCCTCCAAAGGGACTGTTGCCAAACTCGCTGCCCAGAAAGCAGCTGATACAATGAGAAAGGAAGCTGACAAGAGAGCTTCGCAGCTTGAGCAGGAAGCAGATGCAAAAGCTAACAAACTGCTCGAGGAAGCCAAAGCCAAAAAAGAAGATCTTCTCAACAAGATCTAAGACTCTAAGACTCTAAGACTCTAAGACTCTAAGACTCTAAGACTATGAGACTCTGAGACTAAAAAAGCCATCTCCCGATGGCTTTTTTTTAGAATTTTTTCTCTTTTATCCTTGCTTTCTTACCTGTAAGATCCCGGAGGTAAAAGATCCTTGCTCTGCGGACCTTTCCATGCTTGTTGACTTCGATCTTATCTATGAAGGGGGAAGAAACAGGAAATATTCTCTCAACTCCGATGTTGCCTGACATTTTTCTTACTGTGAAAGTTCCGGTATGTCCGCTGCCCACTCTCTGCAGAACTACTCCGCGGAACTGCTGTATTCTTTCCTTATTACCTTCAATGATCTTATAGTGAACGGTAACTGTGTCTCCTGCAATGAATTTCGGAAATTCTTTCTTTACCGCCAATTCCTTCTCAACAACATTCATCAGATTCATCTCAATCAATATTTTGTGTCAATAATTTCAAAATCGGACGCAAAGGTATAAATAATATTTGAAATTTTACAATCTCATTCAAAATGTTTCTATTATACCATTGTTGGTCATTAATGTCCTGCCCCTGCCGGCATCAGAAGCTTATCACCGGTGTCCTGAATGACAGCTTTCTTCCATTTATCTGAATATCCGGGTTGCAGCGGCATTTCCGGATAGTTATTACGGGTACGTGCAAATTTGCCGTCTTTCTCTTTTTTAATGTTTCCGTCGATATATTTAACAAGCAGGTATTCGCTGAGTTTCTTCCATTCGTTAAATGTATTTCCGGCAGTTTTTAATGCGTACTCCGTGAGGTAATCCCTGGCTTTCCAGACATCATTCTCATAGAGTTTCACAGCTGCAGCGTCGACCTTTTCAGTTTCAGCTATGTATTTCTGCTCAAGTTCTTTCTGAACCTTCTTTGCATCGGCTTCCATCAGATCATATCTTGAATAGCACATATTGGCGACCAGATTGAATAGCCAGAAAGCCGATGTGGGAGAATAGGTTGTCATATCTCCGTTACCGACCCTGAAGCATTCCGGCACATCAGTTATGCCGCAGTAAATAGGATTAAAGACAGTCGTTCCCGCATCATCAACACCAAACCAGAAGATACCGCCTATTGGATCGGGCAGCCAGTTCCTTGATTCTGCCACAAACACGAAACCTGTCTGCTGGGTGGCTGTTGCCCTTTCATTTGTGTATTCTGCTCCTTTTGGATCGTCAGATACTTTCCATGAGAGAGGGCGCCAGCGATATGGCGATCCGAATGGTCCGGCTCCTGCATCAAGTCTCATGTCAAGGGGTGTTCCTTCAAGATGATCGCGCATGAAGGTCATCATATCATGATTTGAGATCTTCCTTTTCGGTTTTATCCATAGAGGCATCCGCTTGCTCAGTTCATGGCCGGTTGCATAATTGTAATACTGATCCATTTCATCACTTACAGATTTGAAGAACGACCATACGCGGATCTCACAATATCTTGCACCTGAGAATGTTATTGGATTATACGTATCTGAAAAGCTGAAATTCTCATCAGTCCCTTCATATAATTTGTTTTCCCTTGCTACATCGATAACATCGTATGCATAGACGCATTCTACAACAGGATCGAAAATCCTTCTCAGATCCTTTGATGTTATCGAAATACTGTTCTTCTTACCTGTGGCAAGCGGGAAGGTCTGGATCCTTGCCTGGTTGGCGTGAGCACATATATAACCGTCAGGAATAAGCCTGGCCACCCATACACCACCTTTTTTTCCATGCCCCCTGCCAATTATTTCATATATCCATACTTCATTTGGATCGGATATTGAAAACGATTCTCCTGAGCTTGCATAACCATATTCAGATACAAGTTCAGACATCACCTTAATAGCTTCCCTGGCATTCCGTGCCCTCTGAAGTGTGATATAGATGAGACTTCCATAGTCAATGATCCCTGTAGTGTCGATAAGGCTTTCTATACCTGTATATGTAGTCTCACCGATTGCAAGCTGATGCTCGTTCATATTGCCAATGACTGAATAAGTATGAGGTACCTGCTTTATCCTGCCCATGAATCTGTGTGTATCCCATTCGTAAACATCCATCATGGCACCAACCGGGTAATCTCTTGCCGGCCAATAATATAATTCTCCATATAGGACATGCGAATCTGCTGAATATGAGATCATTGTCGATCCTGTGGCAGATGCACCCCTGGTGACCAGAAAATTAGTGCAGGCAAGTGATACACGGTTTGAAAGCATACCTGTCATCACAGTCATAACTATTATTACTAAAAATCTTTTCATAATAATCAATTAATTGTATTAAGTTGATAAATATTATTTTACTGAATGATACAAAGGTAAAAAGTCAAAGGAAATTTCATAGTGATATTTTACTATTTGTAAGGATAATTATGAAATCAAAGCTATTAAGAAGTACTTAAAGTACTTAGAGTACTTCAAGTACTTAAAGTTTTTAGAGTTCCAGGGGTCAATAGAAAAAGGCGGAAACTTTTTTCTAACTTTAAGTACTCTGGGCACTCTAGGCACTCTAGGCACTAATTACTTCTCTCCTCATATCTCTGAAATTAAAAATTCTCACCTGCAATTACATTTACAGATTTTTCAGTATTATTGCGTAATACTAAACATACGATAATGAAACCTTCAATTTTAGTTCTGGCAGCCGGAATGGGAAGCCGATATGGCGGTAACAAACAACTTGATGAAGTTGGTCCTGCAGGTGAAACAATCATTGACTATTCGATATATGATGCAATTCGGGCAGGATTCGGAAAAATTGTATTTGTTATCAGGCGGGACATTGAAGATCAGGTTAAGGAAAGGTTTGTAGAAAAGCTTCAGGGTAAAATTGAGGTTGATTATGTATTCCAGGAAATAACCAATCTGCCTGAAGGTGTGAAGGTTTCACCGGAGAGGGCCAAACCATGGGGGACAAGCCATGCCATTCTGGTTACTGAAAATAAGATAAAGGAACCCTTTGGGGTAATAAATGCCGATGATTATTATGGCGTTGAATCTTTCAGGATCCTGTATGATTTCCTTACGAATGATAAAGACCCTGATTGTTACAGCATAGTTGGTTATAAGCTTGGAAATACCCTGTCGGATCACGGACATGTCAACCGGGGAGTATGTAAAGTGGGACAGGACGGACTTCTGCAGCATATTGTTGAGACAAGGCAGATCGAGAAGATAAATGGCGGAGCCAAGGCGCCGGGCCCTGACGGCCATGACCTTCTTTTTACAGGCAATGAGATCGTATCAATGAACCTTTTCGGATTCAAACCCTCATGCTATGACTATCTCAGGAAAGAATTCAGGGAGTTCATCAATAATAAAGGGATGGATCTCAAGGCAGAACTCGATATACCTACATCTCTTGATAAATTCGTAAAAAACGGCACTATCCGTATCAAAGTTCTGATGAGCAATGAGAAATGGTTCGGCGTAACTTACCGCGAAGATAAGCCGCATGTTGTTGAGAATATCAAGAAAATGATAAGGCGGGGAGTATACCCGGCAAGGATTTATTGAAATATTACCATCTGAACCCTCCGGCATAGACATTCTGGTTCCCTCTGTTGTCAGTCACCCTGAGTTCAAGGAGATGATCGGAATTCCGTTCAATGCGCTTAGGATCAAATTTATAAATCAAAACGTTATTCTTCTGGTCATAGTCGAACAAGGCCCATTTACCATCGATTGATGGTTCGTATGTTTTGATACCCGACAAATCATCAGTTATCCTGATCCTTAACTCAGATCTACCGGTCAGATCCGACCCGGGTCCAAATCCGTTTGTATTGATTGAAGGTGGAATTGTATCAATACTGATGCAGAATTTACCAAAAACAGGAGATTCAGCAGTAACATAACCTTCAGCCCAGGTGCTGTTAAGCGGACTTTTTTTGCTGAGATCTTTGCTTAGCTGAACTACCAGAAGCTTTGACTCCCTGCCTTCAGGAATGAAGGAAGGCTTTATTGATATCGTAAATGGCTTATGCAGAGGAGTATATATGTTGTGAACATTGTGAATGTCAGAATACATCCCTGCTAGGCCAGCCTCTTTCGTATATTCAAATGCTATCGTGTCGTATAATGATCCTGCAGGAATCGAAATTGTTACGTTTTCAGCCCTGAACCTGTTTGACCTGTTATAAGGCATTTTTAACTTATTATTCTCTTCAGGTGCAATGATATTCTCTCCCGACCGCATGCCCTGTACACCGAAAACGAGGGAAGATATATTTCCGTGAGCATCAGAAAGAATAATCTCTATATGGTGTTTCCTTCCATCGCTGAAATTAAATATACCCCTGTTGATGACGTCACTGTACACATTTAGCTTATCATTCGGTAGTATGTAGGCTCTCTCGATGAATGAATTTTCTTTTACGTATGTCTCATAGTCGATGTGGCTGTTTATATATTTGCTATCGTTGAATGAGAATTCATCCATCACATACCTTAAATGAGTAATGCTGTCAATCTTAAGTTCAATTGAGTATACTGAACATTTGTTGTAACTGTCGTTGAGAAGATCATATGATTTAATTCCAAAACCGGCCAGACCGCTTATAGTAATATCATTACCCGATGGAACATAATAATTACCGTTACCTCCTGCTACATTAATCTTTCTGGGTTTGTTCTCGCCATTGATAAGGGAATATCTGTTTATAGGATAAACAACCAGTCTTTCGATAATTGGTTTAATATCGTCACTGGCACCAAATTCAAAGTGCAGAGGATTTATGGGATTCTCAGAGTCTGATTTTCTTATCTCATAATGAAGATGTGGTCCTCCTGAGCTGCCTGAATTTCCTGAGAAAGCTATCAGATCCCCCTGTTTCAGAACGAATTTGTCTTTCGGAGGGAAAATAGTCACGGTAAAGCTTTTCTTTTCATATTGCTGCTGTATTATATAATCCTCAATTTCCGGGATGAATCTGTCGAGATGTCCATATACAGTTGAATACCCTGAAGGATGCCTGAGATAGAGCGCCCTGCCGAATCCTCCAGGCGATATGCTTATTCTATAGACATAACCGTCGGCAGCTGCGACAACCTCTTTGCCGGTGACCCCCTGGGTCTTGATATCCAGACCTGAATGGTAATGATCGCTCCTCAGTTCTCCGAAAGTAGCTGAAAGGGCAAGTGGTATTTTTACCGGTGAGATGAATGTTATCCTGTCCTTAGAATCGTCATTGAATATGCTGAATATTAATAGGCTGGTTATTAAAAAACGGCTAAAAATCATTAATATCGGATTATGTTCAACTAACCTGCAAAACTATACTTCCCGGTCATATAGGCAAACTATTTAAGCCATTTTTTTGAAAAATCACCAACAATGATTAACTTTGTAGAAAGATTCATATCATGCCGGATCAGATTTATGAAGAATTAATAATTCTGAACAGAAAGCTTGATGAATTGTTTAACAGATATAATGAACTGAAAACCGAATGTATGAATCTGAGATCCGTGAATGAAGCAGTAAGGAAGCAGCTTCAGGAACGCGATGCCAGAATTAAAGAACTGGAAAACAGATACGAAAGGATAAAATTATCAGGAGCACTGTTGGGAGATGGTGAACATGCGGTGGAAGCAAGGAAGAAGATAACAGAATTAGTGCGGGAAATTGACAGATGTGTTGCTCTTTTAAACAGATAAAATATACCAATGGATGATAAGCTTTCGATCAGGGTAAATGTAGCGGACAGGTATTATCCATTGAAAGTGGAACGGGAAAATGAAGAGAAGATCAGGAAAGCTGCCAGAATGATCAATGAGAAGGTTCTGCAATACAAGCAGAGGTACAGTGATAAGGATGTTCAGGATTTTCTGGCGATGGCTGCACTCCAGTATGTGATAAAACTCACAGAAGAGGAGGAGAAACTGGAGAATGATTATTTACCGGATGCCATTAAAGAACTGATTCTTAAGATCGATTCAGTTCTTGAGACAAAAGAGTAACAGCGTTCTTTTAAATAGCAAAGAAATTGCCCGCATTGTTTCTTCATTCATTTTTGAAACTCAACAGTTAAAACTTTGGAGCAATCCTTAGTTCGTCAAGAACAGGCCGCATCCCGTCCCGATTTTATCGGGAAGTAGGGCTTCCGCCTACTGGCGGAACAGTGGAAGTTCGAAATGAATTAGTAGCACCAACCATGAATGATTGGGGTTTTATAAAATCTGGAGGAACTTTGCGGGTTTTTATTTATAAACATTTTACTAATATATATATATGATGACACTAATAATCGGAGCACCAGGCACAGGATTGATAATTGCATTTTGCGCTGCGTCTCTTGTTCTAGGCTTTGCCAGCTCTTATTTGATCTGGCAGAAAGCACTTAAAAGCAAGAGCCGTAAAATAATAAATGAAGCTGAGGCTGAAGCTGAAGTGATAAGAAAAGAAAAAATCCTTCAGGCAAAGGAAAGATTCCTGCAGTTGAAAAGCGAGCATGAGAAGGTTATCAATGAAAAAAACATGAGGATAGCTCAGGCTGAGAACAGGATAAAACAAAAGGAAATTACTCTGTCACAGAAACTTGAAGAATCACAGCGTAAGAAAAATGAAGCTGATGCCATACGGGAAAACCTTACAAGCCAGCTTGAACTTGTTGAAAAGAAAAATGAGGAACTATCGAAGCTTCACCGCCAGGAGGTCGAGAAGCTTGAAGCAATATCAGGCTTATCGGCAGAGGAAGCCAGGAATCATCTTATAGAATCCCTTAAAGAAGAAGCAAAAACAGGGGCTATGTCATATATAAATGAGATACTTGATGAAGCCAAGATGACGGCAAATAAGGAAGCAAAACGGATTGTTGTACAGACAATACAGCGGGTTGCTGCTGAAAATGCCATCGAGAATGCTGTAACAGTCTTCCATATTGAATCAGATGAGATGAAGGGAAGAATAATCGGACGTGAGGGACGTAATATACGGGCTCTTGAAGCTGCAACAGGGGTGGAAATAATTGTCGACGATACTCCTGAAGCCATAGTACTTTCTGCTTTCGACCCTGTAAGAAGAGAAATAGCCCGTCTTGCATTGCACCAGCTGGTTACTGATGGAAGAATACATCCGGCAAGAATTGAGGAGATTGTTGAAAAAACAAAGAAACAGGTTGAAGATGAAATCCTTGAAATCGGTAAGAGAACTGCAATAGACCTGGGTATTCATGGATTGCATCCTGAGCTGATCAGGATGGTTGGCAAAATGAAATACAGGTCGTCATATGGACAGAATCTGCTTATGCACTCACGCGAGGTAGCTAACCTGGCTTCGATAATGGCTGCTGAACTCGGACTGAATCCCAAGCTAGCAAAAAGAGCAGGTCTTCTTCACGACATTGGTAAAGTGCCTGATGATGAACCCGAACTGCCGCATGCTATCCTGGGCATGAAGATCGCCGAAAAATTCAAGGAGAAACCCGAGATTTGCAACGCTATCGGTTCTCATCATGATGAGACTGAGATGACAACACTAATTGCACCGATCGTTCAGGTTTGCGATGCAATATCAGGAGCACGTCCCGGAGCTCGCCGCGAAGTTGTTGAATCTTACATCAAGAGATTGAAGGAACTGGAATCGCTTGCTCTCCAGTACCCGGGTGTTATGAAGACATACGCCATTCAGGCCGGACGCGAACTTCGCGTTATTGTCGGTGCAGAAAAAGTAACTGATAAGGAAGCTGAAGGATTATCCTTTGAGATCGCCCGTAAGATCCAGAATGAGATGACATATCCGGGACAGATCAAGATAACTGTTATACGAGAAACAAGAGCAGTCAACTACGCGAAATAGGTAGAAGGTGCAGGGTGCAGGGTTTTATTCATTATTTAGATATTTTGCTAACTTTGAGCTCCTGAAACTGTAAAAATGCCAGAGATAAAACTTATTAATATTGTAGGAGCAAGACCTCAGATAATCAAAGCTTCGGCAATAAGCAGAGCTATACGCCTTCATTTCTCCGACAGAATAACCGAACTCACTATACATACCGGGCAGCATTATGATAAAGAGCTGTCGGATGTCTTCTTTGATGAGCTTGAAATTCACAAACCTGATTATAACCTTGGAGTCGGCTCTTCAAGCCATGGAAGGCAAACATCAATGATGATCACAGGCATAGAAGAGGTTCTCCTCTCTGAAAAGCCTGATTGTGTGGTCTTATACGGTGATACTAATTCAACACTTGCCGGCGCTCTGGCAGCAGTTAAGCTTCATTTCCCGGTCATCCATATTGAAGCAGGACTGAGATCATTCAACAAGATAATGCCTGAAGAGCTTAACAGGATAGTCAGCGACCATGCATCAACGCTTCTTTTTGCACCGACAAACGATGCATTTAAAAACCTGATGCGCGAAGGCTTCAGACCAGAGAACTCACCTCCTTATACAGTTGATAATCCGAAGATCTACCTTACAGGAGATATAATGTATGATAATACCCTCTTCTTTGCAGAGCTGGCTGAAAAGAAGAAAGCCTCATTTCTGGATGATCTCGGTGTAACACGCGATAATTACATTCTTACCACAATACACAGGGATATAAATACCGACAATATTAAAAGGTTAGAAACTATTCTGTCAACACTCAAATCACTGGCTGAAGAGCATTCGATCAGATTTGTGATGCCACTTCATCCAAGAACAACAAATTCCCTGAAGATGCATCTGGAACCATTCTGCAATGATCTGTACAATTGTGAATTTGTAAAGATAATTCCACCGGTCTCTTTCCTTGAAATGACGATCCTTGAGAAAACAGCAAAGATGATAATAACAGACTCAGGCGGTGTTCAGAAGGAATCTCATTTCTTCCGGAAGCCCTGTCTTGTTCTCAGAAAGGAGACTGAATGGATAGAGCTTGTAAACAACGGTACTGCTGTTCTTGTTGATGCTGATCAGGAAAAGATCAGAATTGAATTTAACCGTTTCATTAAAGATGATCTGAATTTTGATTATCCGGGTTTCTATGGGAATGGTAAAGCCGCTGAATTTATTCTTAATGAGATACTTATGATGTTTGAATCATAATGTTCTGAAATTTCTGAAATAAGGGTCTTGTTTATTTATAAATGCACATAATGGCAGTCAGGTTATGGAAAGAATTCTCAGGAATGCTAAAGTCCTTGTAACTGGGGGGGCAGGTTTTATTGGTTCCAACCTTGTCGAGTCGCTGCTTGCTTCAGGAAATTATGTAGTATGTCTTGATAATTTCTCGACAGGAAAAAGGGAGAATATCAGGGAGTTCATAGATAATCCAGGGTTTAAGCTGATAGTAGGGGATATAAGGAATTATGACGATTGCCTGAATGCCGTAAAGGATATCGATATTGTCTTTCACCAGGCTGCGCTCGGATCGGTGCCGAGATCGATAAAAGATCCGGCTACTTCCACAGATGTCAACATCGGTGGTTTTGTCAAGATGCTTTTTGCATCAAAAGAAGCCGGGATAAAGCGTTTCATCTATGCTGCAAGCAGTTCGACTTATGGTGATCATCCTGGCTTGCCAAAAGTCGAGGACAGGATAGGTAAACCGTTGTCACCCTATGGTATAACAAAATTTGTAGATGAGCTTTTTGCTGATAATTTCTCGAAGATCTATGGGATTGATACAATTGGATTAAGGTATTTCAATGTCTTCGGGAGGCGCCAGGATCCTGACGGAGCTTATGCTGCCGTTATTCCCAGGTTCCTTAAGGTGCTTAAGAACCATGAGGCACCGGTAATAAATGGTGACGGAACCTATTCGCGCGATTTTACCTACATTGATAATGTATTGCAGGTAAATCATCTGGCTGCCCTTACAACGAACCGGGAATCAATCAATCAGATCTATAATGTTGCCCATGGAGAAAGGACCGATCTGAATCAGTTATTTGAGCTCATTCGCGAAATGGCCGGTAGATTTGACAGGGATGTTTTGAAGATAGAACCAATACATGGTCCTGAAAGGGCAGGGGACATACCTCATTCGCTTGCATCGGTAGATAAAGCAAGGATACTTCTGGGTTATTCGCCAACCCATAACATAAGGGAAGGCCTGTCGGAGGCAGTGAAATGGTATTGGGAAAACCTCTGAAGGGCTGCAAGTAGCTGTATTTCGATTTACCTGAAATGATCAAAAGAATTCAAAATGTTTTAGTCGAAAACAAGGTTGTTCTTGTTAATTTTTCATTTCTGGGCATTCTTCAGCTAACGAATCTGATCATCTTTATTATCCTCATACCCTATCTATACAGAATATTGGGAAAAGAAAACTATGGTCTGGTGGTATTTGCCCAGACAGTGGCATTATATTTTTCTATAATTGTAAATTATGGTTTTAATGTTACTGCTACCCGTGATATATCAGTTAACAGGGACAACCAAATAAAAAGATCAGAAATAATTTCTTATGTCCTGGCAATAAAAATTTTATTCTTCGTTATTTCTTCAATTCTGCTTTCCCTTCTCATATTTACCCTGAAAATGTTCAAAGATCATCCGGCTTTATTCTATTTCTCGATGCTTGCATGCTTAAGTGAAGCATTGTTCCCGGTATGGTATTTCCAGGGAATAGAAAGAATGAAGTATATAACAGTCATCAATATTATTGTAAGGATAGCTTCAGCCTCTTTCCTTTTCATCTTCATAAAAGAACAATCAGATTATTTTCTTGTACCCTTGTTTTTGGGTTCAGGAACACTATTAGGGGCACTTGCGGGACTTTATATAGTCTTTGTAACCCATCGGAATAATTTTATACTGGCACCAGTATCATTTTTGATCGGGAAAGCAAGAGAGAATTTTCCGGTTTTCATATCCAACATTTCTTCTCAGATATATGTGAACGCAAATAAAATCATTATAGGAGCTTTAGCAGGAGTCAGAGAGGTTGCACAGTATGATATAGCTGAGAGGCTAGTTAGTTTAGCGAAGGTTCCTTTCTATGTTCTTGGGCAGGCACTATTCCCGGAAATTTCAAGGAAAAAGAATATAAGGTACATAAATAAAATCACCTTGATCGTATCCTTCCTTAGTATTGTAATAGCAGCACTCATAATCATTATGGCTCCCCTTATGGTAACTTTAATGACTGGTTATAGTGATGAAAATATAGTGACTGCATTAAGGGTATTGATCCTGTCAGTAATTCCTGTAACAATTGGATTGTTTTATACTGATCTGAGATTAATCCCGTTTGAATATTATTCAGATTTCGCTAAAACAAGGGTATTATCCTTAATAGTCTATTCACTTCTAGTCCTTTTACTGCTGATGACAAAACTTATATCGATAGTTTTTTTCGCATGGACAATAGTGGGAGTTGAAGTTTTTGTTGTTATGGCGGCTTATTATTTTTGTAATAAACGGAGGATTTGCTAATATGGCAACTCAGGTTTTTATTTTGCTGGTTGTCTTCTATTTGATTTTTTTTATTTTGAGTCTTACTCTTTTCCTTAAGTTCAGGCAGGAGATCCTCATAAAACAATTAATTGTTTTCGTTCTAATTATATTGGCTGTGTTAAGCCATAATTACAGCGTTGATTACGGCAATCATGTTGCAATGTACAACGAGGCTGTTGCAGGTATTTTGAAACACGAAATATCATATTATCTGCTTGCCAGATTTGTTGATCTGTTTTCCGGCACGCCCTTTTTGCTCTTTCTTCTGTATGCAGTTATGGGAGTTACTGTCAAATATAAAGCGCTATCACAATTGACAGAGTTTTTATTTCCTTCTTTGCTTATTTATTTTTCATATTTTTTTATACTTCATGATGTTACCCAGATCAGAGCAGGAGTTTCATCAGCATTCGTACTTATGAGTATAACCGCACTACCTGACAGAAATAAGTTCAGGTTTTTCATTTTTGCTTTTCTTGCAGTTTTATTTCATTATTCAGCACTTATAATCCTTCCTCTGATATTCCTGAATGGAAACAGGATTCAAATTATTTACTTCTTCCTGATCCCTTTGGGATTTATCATATGGGCATTAAACATCAACCTTTCAGGTTTCTTATCTCATATACACTTTGAACAGATACAGGTCAAATATCAAACCTACCTTCAGCTTGCTGCTAGTGAACAGATAGATCTTATCAATCTGCTTTCATTTTCAAGAATAATATTCTGTTATATTCTTCTATGGAAGTGGGAGTATCTGGCTGAGAAATCGAGATACGCAGTTGTAATAATTAAAATATACATTTTATCAAGTTTATCTTTTATTGTATTTTCTGATATCCCGACCCTGGCATTTAGGGTGAGCGAGCTTTTAGGAATAGTTGAAATTGTACTGATACCATATATCCTTTATCTGATAAAAAACAGGACGATTGGTAAGCTGATCCTGTCATTTATCGCATTAGGTTTTTTGTGCCTTACTTTATTATATGAACGTATTATAGCATTCTGAGTAATCCAACATATGAAACTCGCTGTTGTAATTGTAAACTGGAATTCAGGAAGTCTGATTGTTGAATGCATCAGGTCACTGCTGTCGTCATCTTTTAGTGACTTTTTATGTTATGTTGTTGACAATAATTCATCAGACGGATCATTCATGCGACTAAGGATTATATTTGACGATACAAGATTGGTTTACATACAAAATAATGAAAATTCGGGTTTCGGAAAAGCGTGTAACCAGGCACTTTCTCTGGTTAATGCCGAGTATGTCCTTTTTCTCAATCCTGATACAGCCCTCGGTAAGAGTACTCTTGAAAATGCCATAAGATTCATTGAACAGAAACCTGATATTCACGTGCTTGGCATTCAAAATATCAGAAAAGACAATACAATTTTAGCTACCTGTTCCAGATTCCCTCACACCGGCCGGCTGATAAATGATATGCTAGGTCTTTCCAAGATAATGCCGCATATCTTTAAGCCAGGGATGATAATGAAAAATTGGGACCATAATGATTCAAGATTTGTAGATCATGTTTCAGGTGCTTTCTATTTGGTAAGGTTCAGAACACTTTCGCTTACAGGTTTCTTTGATGAAAGGTTTTTCCTTTATCTCGAGGACCTGGACCTTTCGAAAAGAATTACAGACTACGGTGGTAAGATTTTCTTCAATGCTGATTATAAAGTTTTCCATGCGGGAGGTGGAACCTCAGAGAAGATACCGGCTAAAAGGTTATTTTATAGCCTTCAAAGCAGAGTCTTGTTCTGTGAAAAATACCGAAAAGAGTTGAATCCGACGCTGGTTTTATTTTTTTCACTAATACCGGAACCACTGATCAGATTAATAGGATCAGCAATCCGGCTCAGATGGAAAGATTGTGCCGCCATTATACAGAGTTACAAATTATTCTATTCATGGCTTATTAAGCGGAGAGATAAGAATTGATGGGACTTATGTTATCCACAATTTCAAAGAAGCCCTTTAGAAGTGTTAAAACAAAAAAAATGAGAATTCTGTTTCTTCCAAAATATTCTGAATCAGGACCAAGTTCAAGGTACAGATTTTATCAATATTTGGAATTAATTAGCCGGAGCGGGCTAAGTTATAAAGTTGCTCCATTGTTTGACGAAAAATATGTACACAGGTTCTACACTACTGGCAAGAAAAGCATTATTCTTACTGTTATAGGATTTATTAATAGGTTTTTCATAATGATAACCTCATGGCATTATGACCTTATTGTTGTTGAATATGAACTGTTCCCTTATATGCCTGGTCTGTTTGAGAGCCTTATCAATCTTACCGGCAAGAAGATGATTTTAGATTTCGACGATGCAGTTTTTGTCAGATATCAAAACAGTAGTAATCCGCTGATCAGGTTTCTTCTGCGGAAAAAGATCTTCAGAGTCGTCCAACTGGCACAAGGAGTAATAGTGGGGAACAGATATCTCTATGATGAATTCATCAGCTATAATAAGAACATTTCACTGATACCAACAGTAGTAAGTTCAAAGTTATACGACAGTGTCGTCTCCGGCAGTGGATCAGATAAGTTTATAATTGGATGGATAGGATCACTATCAACAAGCAGGTATTTATTACCTCTCTGTGACATCTTCAGAACTTTTGACAAGGAATCTTTTCAGCTTAACCTGATTGGTTTTGATAAAAGGTTAAGGGATCAATTTGAAGGTATAAATGTTGAATGGATAGATTGGAAGCGGGAAACAGAAATAACAGAAATTAAGAAATTCTCGGTTGGTATTATGCCGCTGGATGATGATTTATGGTCAAGGGGAAAGTGTGGATTCAAGATAATACAGTACATGGCTTGCCGGGTACCAGTAATTGCAAGTCCTGTCGGAGTTAATTCAGAGATTATAGAAGATGGGATAAATGGTTTCCTGGCCTCTGATCCGGACGAATGGAGGGAGCGAATACGTTACTTTATTTCTAACAGGGAGGTGGCAAAAAAAATGGGTAACTCGGCGTATGAGAAATTTGTCAGGAATTATTCTCTGGAGAGAAATTATTTGAAATATCTGGATGTTATTGGATTAAGTCGTGATTAAAATGTGCGGTATATTAGGTGGTATAAATATTGAAAAATCAAAGCTTTACGAGGTTCTGCCATCACTTTATCATCGTGGACCAGATGAGCATGGAATTTTTTCTTACGACAATATTCATTTACTCCATGCGCGTTTAAAGATACAAGACCTGGAAACCGGTCAGCAACCTTTCGTATTGAGAGATCTCGTCCTTGTTTTAAACGGAGAGATTTATAACCATCAGGAATTAAGAAGGAAATATAATCTGGAGTGTAAAACACGGTCGGATACTGAAACTTTTGCACTTTTATATGAGAAGTATGGGATTGACATACTTAATGAGATTGATGGCATGTTTGCATTTGCTTTTTTCAATATGAAAGAGAGAAAGCTGGTTATCGGAAGGGACAGGGCTGGCAAGAAACCTTTATATTATTTTTGCAGAGGGAGGAAATTTGCTTTCAGCAGTGAGCTGAATACCTTGAAACTTATTGAAACTTTTGGGATCAACCACAGGAACATTAGCCAGTACTTACGTTATGCTTTTACGGGTTCATCAACTCCTTACCAGGATATCAATGAACTGGAGGCTGGTACCTGTCTTTCAATTAAAGCAGATGATCTCAATCTGACATATAACCGATGGTGGTCAATATTGGAACAGTATAAGAAACCTTCGATATGCAACCTTCAAGATGCATTACTGAGTCTCGAAGATCATCTGGATAAGAGTGTTTCATTAAGGCTGCAAAGTTCGGACCTTGAGGTAGGGGTCTTTCTAAGTGGTGGGATAGACAGCGGGCTTGTCACAGCCTTTGCTAGTAAATATGCCCATGATCTTAAGACATTTACAGTAGCTTTTAATGGTCTGTATGATGAATCGCATTTGGCAAAACTTGTTTCCGAGAAGTTTAATACCAGACATCATCTGATAAAAATTTCGTTCGAAAACCTGGCAGCAGAGATTGAAAACATTCTTCCAAAATATGGGGAACCCTTTGGCGACAGTTCAGCAATTCCTTCCTTCTTTGTCAGCCGGGAAGCTAAAAAGTATCTGACTGTCATACTTAACGGAGATGGCGGTGATGAAATCTTCGGAGGATACAGAAGGTATGTTCCTTTCCGACAGCACGATTTTTTAGCTGCTAAACGACCAACTCGAAATTTATACAAGTTTCTATCAGGGATAATGCCATTTCCTGTAGATAAACAAAATTGGTATAACTATTTATACCGGCTGATTGATTTCGCAGGAAAACCGCCACTGGAGGGCTACCTGTCTTCAACAGTCGATACATTTGAGGGTTATGAGGATGTATTTATACCAAACGAGATACTTTTTGAAGAGTTGAATAAGTTCATTGATAAAGTCAATCTTTCCGGTCTGTCAGGATTGCAGAAAATTATGTGCATTGATTTTCAATATCTTTTACCAAATGATCTTCTCGTGAAAATGGATATTGCCACGATGGCTAATTCATTGGAGGGTCGCTGCCCATTCCTCGGTAAAAGTATCCTTGAATTTGCCCCCTCATTATCAGATAACTTGAAAATCAATGGAATAACGACAAAATTCATATTGCGAAAACTTGCCGGTAAATATCTCCCGGATGAAATTACTAAGCAGCCTAAAAGAGGTTTTGAAGTACCTTTAAAGACATGGATTGAAAATGACCTTCACGAATTGGTTTCTGACTACTTAACAGGTAATACATTCTGCAGCGAGTTTGTTAAAAAAAGCTTCATCAGGGATTTATTGGATAATAGAGCACATGTACCGGCGGAAAAAAGAGCTAAGATGTTATGGTATATGATGGCACTTGAAATTTGGCACAGGAAATGCTATTTGAACAGATGAGAACCAATATCGCATTGATAGAGAATTTTGGACTCGACTTCCTGAATTTCAGAGTTCCTCTGGTAAAATACCTTGAACAAAATAATTTTAACGTAATAAGTATAATTCCCAAAGATGATTATTTTGAAATGGTTAAGCAAACCGGGATTAAAGTCGTGGCATATGAATTAAAGAAGAACACTTTTAATCCCGTTCTTTTATTCCAGGCAGTGAAACAATTAAGAGGATATCAGAAAGAATATGGTTTCACTTTGGTTCATTCTTTCCGCCTTCAGCCTAATATTACCTCAAGCCTCGCTTTTGGATTTAACAGGGAAGTTAAAATTATTAATCATATCACCGGATTGGGTTATGCCTTTACCGGAAAATCATTTTCGTCTTTTTTTTACCGATCTGTTATTGTTTTATTATACCAGTTGAGTGCTTATTTCTCTAACCGTATCATTGTACAAAATAATGAGGACATGAGGATTATATCGAAATTAGCTTTTACTTCTGGTAAGATGGTCCTTATTGAAGGCAGTGGAATTGATTTAAAGAAATTCAGTCGGACATTTGCCGATCATAATATAATTAAAAAGTTTAAACAAAATGTATCCTATACACCGGGAGATATCATAATAACATTTACTGGCAGAATACTGAAAGAAAAAGGTTTATACGAATTTCTTGAGGCTGCTAGAGCTCTGTCTGCAACAAATCCGCAATATAAATTTTTAATTGCTGGCTGGTTTGACTTCAATAATCCATCCTGTATATCGCCGGATCAGTTGAAAAATTACCTTATAGAAAATCGGATCATTTATCTCGGAGGTATTTTTGAAGTCCGGGAACTTCTGGCAATGACAGATATTTTTGTTTTACCAACATACCGTGAAGGATTTCCCAGATCAGTTATCGAGGCTATGGCAATGGAAATTGCAGTGGTTACAACTGATGTTCCTGGAGCCAGGGAAAGTATCACTGATAATTTCAACGGATTACTTATCCCGGTTAAAGATGTTGAAGCCTTAACTAAGGCAATTATTCGTCTTTCGTCTGATAGCCCTTTTCGTAAGAAGCTTGGAGCGAATGGACGGTATCTTGCAGAAAATAAATATGATAGCAATATTATCTTTAAGAAGATAGTTGATGTATACAAGGGTGTCTAATAAAATTCTTGACTCAGGATTTCTGTTACTGGGTTTAACAATGTTTCTCATGTCATTCCCAAGATCATGGTCATTATGGCCACTTGGTCTGTTTCTGGGAACAGGTCTTTTAATGTGGGCGGGAGATTTCAGGAAAAACGCATGGAGGCTTTTAGAAAACAAATGGATTGTTATGCCTCCAGTGATCTATTTTATAATACATTTTGTAAGCATTGTTATTCAGGGAGGTCCGCTTAATATGTTAACGGATAAACTAATGTTCATTTTAGTACCTGTTCTTGGTTTACCAGTTTTTGTATCATTTTCCAGGGCAAAAATCCAAAACCTGATGAGATCTTATATTGCGGGAATATTAGTTGTTACTATAATATTGATATTCAAAGCTATCCTAATTGTTAGAGGACAAGTGCCGCCTGAAGGATCTTTTTTCGAATATGCAGTAACTCACGATTACTGGTTTCTCACCTCAAGGCTTTCAGTTCTTGAGCATCCGACATACCTGTCAATGAAAATCCTATGGATTTTATTGCTACTTTTTTTTGCATATGATATAATTAAATTTAAAAAAGGTTTAATAATTGCTGTATCAATTTACATTTCAATATTCTTGTTTTTACTTGCGTCAAGGGCATCGATTATTTTCTGGGTCCTATTAATTATGGCATTTCTTTGTAGTTTGTATAAAAGAGGGGTGATGAAACCACTTTTCCTTTTTATTGGTGCATGTGTTATAATAATTTCAACCATTTTGTCAGCTAATAAGATAGCCAGGGTATATGAATCAGTTGATGCCCTGAAAGTTAAGCTTAAAAACGATAATATCGACTGGAAAGATCTTGATCAGCGTACGAGAGAATGGTATGTGGCAATTCAGATAATTAAGGAAAAACCTGTTACAGGAGCAGGTTATTACCTTATTAAAGACGAAATGTTAGATAAATATATTGAAAACAAATTCTTTGAAGAAGCTCTTTTACAGATGAATGCCCACAACCAGTTTCTCGAGGCACAGATGACATTTGGAGTTTTCGGTACTTTGTCTTTACTCTTAATGCTTTTGGCTCCCCTTATTTTCAGAAAGCGACTCAGATATCCTCACCTGATGACAGGATTCATTCTTATGATCTCTTTTTTCCTTTTGTTCGAATCAATGTTCAACCGCCAGTGGGGCATAATGTTCTTCTTATTATTCTATTTCATTCTGGGAATCCAAAACCCGGAGACGGAAGATAATATTACACCTGATCATTCGTTATTATAATACTCTAAATAATTTAGTGAATCTGACCTTTACTAATTTTTTTAGATCTTTGAAATAGTTAGTAAATTTGGTGAATGTTTGATTCGAAATTAATAATGATTGATTTCCCTTCCTGGCTGATGATCACGACGGGATTCATCATCTCATTCATGATAACCTTTTTCGGAATTCCCTCTGTTCACAAAATTGCGCGAATAAAAAATATTTATGATATCCCGGGCATCCGGGCATCACATAATGTCCCTATACCACGACTGGGCGGCACAATGATATTCGCTGGAATCATTATTTCATCAGTTCTCTTTACAGGACTGGAAAAATCTGTCGAATTGAAATATTTCATAGCAGGCCTGCTGGTACTGTTCTTTATTGGTCTGAAAGATGATATCATCTCCCTTGTCTATTATAAAAAAGCAGCCGGACAACTTCTGGCCTGCATAATACTAGTAATATTCGGAGGTATAAGGGTCAATCTGAACTGTGATTTTTTAGGAACTGGTGAAATCTGCTATGTTGTCAGCACTATTCTCTCGATCATCCTGGCAATGCTGCTTATTAACAGCCTTAACTTTATAGATGGTATAGACGGACTGGCCGCAGGCGTAGGTATTATAGCTTCTGTATCTTTTGGCTTATGGTTTATAATCATCAACCAGGTATCTTATGCTGTGATCTGCTTTTCTCTGACAGGATCGCTGATAGCATTCTTCTGGTATAACGTGTTCAGCCGGAAATACAAAATATTTCTGGGAGATACCGGATCAATGGTCATCGGATTTCTTCTGGCAGTATTTCTTATCAGATCCCTCGAACTTAATTACGATAATTCAGTCTTCGGTTTCACCGATATTGCTGCATCTCTTGTCCTTGCAATCCTTATCGTACCGGTTTTCGATTTCTTCAGGATTGTATTCGTCAGGATATTGCATGGGAAATCCCCATTTAAAGCGGATCATAACCATATTCACCACAAGGTTCTGAAGTTAGCAGGCTCTCACCTGAAAGCGACATGTGTCATGCTTTTCGTAAATATTGTCCTGATATCAGTTGTAATCCTTTTCAGATCTCTTGGGAATAAGATACTGATACCTTCTCTGCTTTCAATTTCGATAGTCCTTTCTCTTCTTCTTACAATTTATTTAGTTGATCCTTATTAAATCGATTTTTTGTTTATTCTGTAGGATTGGATATTTACCGGGA
>MTKZ01001704.1_pt1 | contig 90046 bp, 73 predicted proteins | sample 1042781 | NCBI WGS metagenome assembly MTKZ01 (sample SAMN06212207, study PRJNA360539) | anaerobic digester metagenome | biome: Wastewater treatment plant; material: sludge; isolation source: anaerobic digester fed with sludge from wastewater treatment plant | place: Denmark: WWTP Viborg ... | reverse complement strand
CCGTTCGAACAGAAACGACATGTCCCTGGAGGGTTTGCTTAAGGAAAGAAGACGCAGGACAGCCTTATTTGTACCAATGTTTCCCGCTGTTGCCAGATAGCACTTGTCGAGCTCTTTTGGTGCCATGTTGCCAAAATCCCTCAGAACGGAAAATGCATCCTCCCCGATATCTTTTATACTGAGGCAGTTGCATACTTCCTGCAGCATGTCAGTCATTTTAAACTTCCCTATAAGAAAGAGAGCCAGACGTTTAAGTCCGGGCGATTTATCCCTCAGAAGGCGCAGTATCTCTGTTGTCTGAGGGAATCTTGTCCCTGCCAGCAGGAATTGTGCATACTGGGTTTTATCTGTTTCATCTCTTGCTGCTATTCTTCCCGGGATGTTCTTCATCCCGTTCAGCTTCTCTTCTATTATCTCTTCTATCTCAATAGCATACTGTCTGGTGCTTTCGCTGAAGGATGCGGAGCCTGATATCTTTTTAAGGGCAGGAACCATATTGACATCCAGCGAGGCACGGGCGTATGCAATAAGTTCATGAAAAAACCACTCGTTGCGGATATCATCCAGCAGGCCTAAATTTCCTGTTGTCAGTTCGTAAAGTTTTGATCGGAAAAGAGTTTTACCCGAGAACTTGTTTCTCAGATTTCCCAACTCTATAATGTCCGGAAATTCATTGACTTTTCTGGCAGGGAGCAATACAGGCTTCTTTCCCATAATCCCGGTTTTTGTTATTGAACTTCCTAAATTTAAGAAATAAAATTGACAATTACCTCTCCAGCAAATCCCTTATCCTTGCACAAAGAGCTGTAAGATCAACATCAAATCCGTCGGTCACAAGCTCAGCCTTCATGTACCATTTTTCCCTTTCCGAGAGTTTTGTCCTGATATAGTCCGTCAGTTCCTTCCTGTCAATACCCTTTAATAGCGGTCGTTTATCTGAACCCTTTTCCAACCTGCTTTTCAGATTCTCCGGGCTCAGCCTGAGATAGATTGTGAGTCCGGTCCTCAGCATAAAATCCATGTTATTCAAGAAGCAGGGTGTTCCTCCTCCTGTTGAGATCACAGTGTTAGCTGTGTTTTCTGTCTCTTTCAGTATTTTATGCTCCAGTTCCCGGAAATGGTCCTCTCCTTTTTCCAGGAATATATCTCTGATCTTCATTCCGGCAGATTTTTCTATCTGCTCATCAAGATCGATAAACGTCCATTTCAGGCGCGAAGCAAGTCTTCTACCCGTAGTGGACTTTCCGCTTCCCATAAATCCGATCAGGTATATTTTCCCGGCATGACTCATCACAGTTCAAGCTTCATCTGGGCCGGATCGTCATTCACAGAAGGATTCCTGGTTTCTTCCTCAGGCTCTTTCTCTGAAACCGGATTTTCCTTTCTGACGACCGGTTCTATTTCCTGGATGTTTTCAACCATAAAACTGGTAAGCCGTTTTCCCTTGGCCTTGTAGCTTTTTACCCCAATGAATTCTGCTACTTCAATGATTTCGTGTTCACGGTCTCTGTGTTTCCCTCCGAATTGGATCTCGAAGCGCGGATACTCGACTTCCGTCAGGCTTATAAGTTTCGACTCCGAATCTTCATTAATAAAGCACTGAGGCTTTTCGGATTCTTCTACTGTGAATCTCTTAACATAGTAGAAATTCTGCCCGGCATCCCAGTAAACGGCAGAGTAAACCTTTCCGGGATGATATTTCTCAATAATAAGTATATTATCTTCAAAATGGCTCGACAGATCAAATCCGGTCACCCTGAAGTATCCGGTTTTCGTTATGACAAGTATTCTGTCATCAGCGCTGAATTCTCCGAGATATATTCCCCTTCCGTCGACGTTTAGTCTGAAAACAGCATCATCGAACCATATTTTTCTTCCTCCAAGGGTCGAAAGCCCTTTTTCCTTAAGTGTAACTTTATGGATGGGATAACGGGTAAGGATATTTCCCATCGACGATTTGCCCTTGATCGCCAGTTCACCGAAATCAAATTCAAAAACAAGTTTCTTAAGCTTGGGCCGGGGTTTGTGGTGAACCTTAATAACTTCAGCCTCACCATTGGGATTGGCGCTGAAGTACACAATCTTCGATCCCGGAGTTTCTCTTGTGAGGTTATATTCCTTGTCGCGGGTAAGGCCTGCAATAGCGCATCTTTTAGCCATCAGCGGACCATCTTTCCCGTCCTGGTAAACAATGTTGTATATTGTACGTTCATCATTTCTCAGGAAGACCTGGGCATAGATAATATCATTTCCGACAAAGACCTTTTCGGCAACCTTTGTAATCAGGTAAGCCCCATCCTTTCTTACAACTATTATATCGTCGATGTCGGAGCAGTCGCAGACAAACTCATCCTTTTTTAGCGCGGTTCCGAGGAATCCCTCCTTGTAATTGATATAGAGCTTGGCGTTGTTTGCGACTACTTTTGTTGCCAGGATAGTATCAAAGCTTCTTATCTCGGTCTTCCTTTCCTTACCCTTTCCGTACTTCTTCTTAATCTGCCTGAAGTAATTTATTGTAAAAGGAACAATGTTAAGAAGGTGATTTTTAACTTCTTCGAGCTCTGTTTCAATTGCCTTGATATGTTCATCTGCCTTTCCCGCATCATATTTTGAGATTCTCTTGATCTTTATCTCGGTGAGCTGAACGATATCGTCACGGGTAACCTCTCTCAGAAGTCTCTTTTTAAAAGGTTTAAGACCTGAATCTATTGTACTTATGACACTCTCCCATGTCTCGCATTCCTCAATATCCCTGTATATCTTCTCCTCGATAAAGATCTTCTCAAGCGAGGAACGGTGCCAGTCTTCGAGTAGTTCCTCCTTTCTTATCTCCAGTTCGGTTTTCAGCAGGTTAAGGGTGTTGTCAGTCGAATATCTCAGGATATCCGTCACACCCATGAACGATGGTTTGTTGCCTGCGATAACGCATGTATTCGGAGAGATGGAGTATTCGCAGTCGGTCAGCGCGAAGAGTGCATCGATGGTCTTGTCGGGAGAGACTCCCGGCATAAGGTGAACCACTATCTCGACGTTGGCTGAAGTATTGTCATCTATTTTCCTTATTTTGATCTTGCCCTTTTCGTTGGCTTTTATAATAGATTCTATCAGGCTAGTGGTTGTCTTTCCGAAAGGTATCTCAGTAATAATCAAGGTCTTCTTGTCGAGTTTCTCGATCCTGGCCCTTACCTTAACTATGCCGCCTCTCTGGCCGTCGTTGTATTTTGAAACATCTATCTGTCCTCCCGTAGGGAAGTCGGGATAAAGTTCAAATGGCTTAGCCTGGAGGTAAGCGATTGATGCATCTATTATTTCATTGAAATTATGGGGGAGAATCTTTGAAGCAAGCCCGACAGCTATACCTTCGACACCCATGGCAAGCAGAAGGGGAAATTTTACCGGAAGAGTAACAGGTTCCTTGTTTCTTCCGTCGTACGACAGTTTCCATTCGGTTGTCTTCGGGTTAAAGACCACATCGAGGGCGAATTTCGACAGGCGGGCCTCAATATATCTTGGAGCTGCCGCGCCATCTCCGGTAAGCAGGTTTCCCCAGTTTCCCTGAGTATCCACCAGCAGGTCTTTCTGGCCAAGTTGAACGAGAGCATCCCCTATTGAGGCATCGCCGTGGGGATGGAACTGCATTGTATGTCCGATGATGTTGGCAACCTTGTTGAAGCGTCCGTCGTCCATTCTTCTCATGGAATGGAGTATTCTTCTCTGAACGGGTTTCAGTCCGTCGTTCAGATGAGGAACGGCTCTTTCAAGAATCACATATGAGGCATAATCCAGGAACCAGTCCTGGTACATGCCCGACAATGCTGTCACCGAATGAAGTGCAGCATGGCCTTGTACGGAATCCTCCTTCCCCTCTGGTTTGTCTATCTCAAGTTCCTGTTCTTCCATCCTGTAAATCAATCAATTCAGCCAATTTCTTCCTCAACAAGGTCTTCTTCTACTCTAAGGTTTTCGATAATGAAATCCTGCCGGTCGGGAGTGTTCTTTCCCATATAGAATTCAAGGTATCCGTTAACGGCATCATTTTTCTTCATTCTTACCGGTTCGAGTCTCATATCCTTTCCTATGAAATTGCCAAACTCATCCGGAGATATTTCGCCTAATCCCTTGAATCTTGTTATCTCCGGATTCGGCCCAAGTTCTCTGATCGCTTTTGCCTTTTCTTCGGGCGTGTAACAATAGCGTGTTGTTTTTTTATTTCTCACGCGGAACAGCGGAGTCTGAAGAATATAAACATGACCTTTTCGCACAAGGTCGGGAAAGAACTGGAGAAAGAATGTCAGAAGAAGCAGTCTTATATGCATACCGTCAACGTCGGCGTCGGTTGCAATGACTACATTGTTATACCGCAGGTCCTCTATCCCGTCTTCGACATTAAGCGCAGCCTGAAGGAGGTTAAACTCCTCATTTTCATAAACTATCTTTTTGGTTAGACCGAAAGAGTTTAGTGGTTTTCCCCGGAGGCTGAATACCGCCTGGGTTTCTACGTCTCTTGATTTTGTAATGGACCCGCTCGCGGAGTCTCCTTCAGTTATAAAAATCGTTGAATCGAGCTTGCGGGCATCGTTTGTATTGAAATGGACCCTGCAGTCCCGAAGCTTTTTGTTGTGAAGACTTACTTTCTTGGCCCTCTCTCTTGCCAGCTTCTGAATTGAGGAAATTGCTTTTCTTTCCTTTTCCGACTCCTGAATTTTCTTCAGAAGGATTGAAGCTGTTTCGGAGTTCTTGTGAAGGTAATCGTCGAGCTGTTTCCTGATAAATTCATTAATAAAATACCTTACGGAGGGGCCTTCTGGTCCCATATCCTTTGAACCGAGTTTTGTTTTAGTCTGTGACTCAAATATCGGTTCCTCTACCTTAATGCTTATCGCCGCAATAATTGACGACCGGATATCGGCAGGGTCAAAATCCTTTTTATAGAAATCCCTTATGGTTTTTACTATTGATTCCCGGAAGGCAAGAAGATGGGTACCTCCCTGTGTTGTATTCTGTCCGTTGACAAAGCTGTAGTAGTCTTCCCCGTACTGCAGTCCGTGGGTAAAGGCAACTTCAATATCCTCTCCCTTCAGGTGTACTATAGGGTACAGGCCTTCCTTGCTCATATTCTCATTCAGAAGGTCGACAAGGCCGTTACGCGAGAGAAATTTGTTTCCATTGAAGTTGATCACCAGGCCTGAGTTCAGGTAGACATAGTTCTTCAGCATCGAATCAACGTATTCCGAAATGAAGAAATAATTACCGAACATTGATTCATCGGGCTGGAATACAACTTCAACCCCGTTCTCATCGTCTGTTTCCCTGACAGGATGATCCTTTATTGTAATACCATGTTCAAATTCGCTTATCTTTTCCTGTCCGTCCCTTACCGACCTTATCATGAAACTGCTTGAAAGGGCATTCACCGCTTTCACCCCGACTCCGTTCAGCCCGACTGATTTCTTGAATGCTTTTGAGTCGTACTTTGCACCTGTGTTCATCCTGGAAACTGCTTCCGTGACCTTACCGAGCGGTATTCCCCGTCCGTAGTCCCTCACCCTTACCTCCCTGCCGTTGATTGACACATCGATCTTTTTGCCGAAACCCATCATGTACTCATCAATGGCATTATCCATTACCTCCTTTAGAAGCACATATATACCGTCGTCGTGAGACGAGCCGTCACCCAACTTCCCGATGTACATACCCGGTCTGAGCCTGATATGCTCCCTCCATTCGAGTGTTTTAATATGTTCTTCAGAATACCCGACAACTGACATTTCTTAGAATTTTGCGCAAATATAGTTTATTTAGGGTACAGCCGGACTTTGAATTTTTCAACAATAATCCCGATTTTTAAACTCATTGATAACATAATGACCAGTATTTAATATCCGGCAACTCCCCTGAAAAAACTCCCGGCCCTGTTCCCGTACAGAAGTACGAAAGCCCTTCCGCGGAAGGTTAGCGGTGTCTGAAAAAGCCTGTCCAGGGAAAAATTCTTGATTCTTCATCAAAAAAACTGACTGATCGTTTGTCAGGAACCGGAGCGTAAGGAAAGGTTGATAAAAAACTGCAGGTTAACTTTTCTTTAACCAGGGATCATTGCTGAAGGCCATATCAGATTATACCCATTTGCTTCATCAGCATGGCTGCATTCATTCTGCTTGTGATCCCATTTCTCAGCCTGTAGTCAAAAAGTATTTTTTCTCCGTCGATCTCCACTTCAAAACATTTATTGACGATTTTTCCGGGATGATCCTGTGCAATCTCTCCGAGGGAGATGTCGTGTGTTGCCAGCATGCCTGTCCCTCCCAGTTCCAGAAGTTTCAGCAGGAACTGCCTTGAGCCTGTGCTCTTATCGGTTGAATTAGTTCCTTTAAGTATTTCGTCGAGCAGAAAGAATACAGTATCTTCTTTTTCAAGGCGCTCCTTAAGAATCCTCAGTCTTTTCAGCTCGGCATAAAAGTATGACTCGCTATGACTCAGGGAATCTGCTGTCCTCATGCTGGTAAAAAGTCTCACCGGGGTGAATTTCATCCTGGCTGCACAGACCGGGGCCCCTGCCATGGCAAGTATCATATTAACTGCCACAGCACGGAGGAATGTGCTTTTGCCTGACATATTTGCTCCGGTAATAATAAATATCTGTTTATCATTTCCTGTCGAGAAGTCATTTGGCACCCTGATCTTATCCGGAATTAGCGGATGTCCGAGTTTATCAGCATCAATGATCAGTCCTTTCCCTTCGGGCGAAGGGAAGCAATAGCCGGGATTGTTGAATGAAAAGGAAGCCAGGCTGATGAAGGCATCCATCCTTCCTGCCTGCCGGAGCCAGACCGGAAGGTCTCCTGCCGACTTTCTTCTCCATTTTTCAAGTTTCATGACGCAATGGAAATCCCAGAGAAGCAAACCGTTCAGAACCAGACCTGCGAACAGATTCAGTCTGCTGTCAAAAATCCTTATTATGGAGTTCAGTTCCTTAAGCCTTTTTGCAACAGAGTCTTTCTCAGTACACAGCCGGTTCTTTATTCCGGCAAGGACAGATGAGCTGAATGCTTCGTCTCCGATACATTTAATAAGTTGCAGCAACGGTTCGAGGACACTGTGTTTTCTAGATACTCTTTCATGGATTCTGGTTGTTCCTTTCAGATAGAATCCTGCAATGAAAAGATTGACAACAAAGACAAGAAAAAAGAGCTGGACAGGAAGTAACCCGGCAATTACAAGAGTCAATATCACCAAAATAAGGGCAGGGGCTGCATATGCTGCTTTCCTTTGAAAGGGTTTTGCAAGCGCATCGCCTTCAGCCAGCCATTCAGCAAGACTATCAATATCCCTGTCCGTAAGTTGTCTTTCGTACCCGTAAGCCATAAACTTCTGGCGCCATTCGATTTTTGGTGCAAGTTCACTTACAGCCTCCTGCCTTGAACGAATATCCTCTCCGATTTCAAAGGGGAATGAAAGCCATCCTGCAAGTTGCGATTTTCCCGATCCTGTAACACATCTGTTCAGGTATCTGAAAAGTGAATCATCACCGAAAATATCCAGATCGGCAGAGAAATCATGTCCTGGATCGATGAATTCACTGCCACCGTCAAATGATGAAAAATCTCCTTCAAGCGCGTTCAGTTCACTGGTGTTTATCCTTATAAGGTTATCGGTTACAGTGATCTCCGATTCAATTTCTCCGTATCTGACAACAAGGTAAAGAAACACAGCAATGGAAAGAGTCAACGATACAATTCCTGCCGGAACCGTGAAGGTAAAAGCCCATACTGTGATCAGCAGGCCGGTTATGAAAACAGCAAGCCTCAGAAGGGAAACCGCCAGCTGCTTCCTCTTCAGTTCTGACAGTGTTACCTTATGGCTTGCGGCAAGACCGGAGTATATATTACCCGGATAGTCGTACAAATTATTATCCATTCAAAAAACATCCAATTACTTTAAAAACCGACCTGGCTCTGTAATAGTCACGGTTTCTCGATTCAAAGTTCCAGGTCCACTCCTCACTTAATTGAGAATCCGGAAGCCGGGCAAGAAGTGACTTAACCTCCCTGACCTTTCCTGACCGCTCTGTAATCAGCTCTGATTTGTCGGTGATAATTACAGATTTATGCTGCTCAAGGAAGGAAATATGTCTTTCCTGAACGGTTCTTCTGAAAAGCAGAAGATCCTCCTCTCCTGCCCCTGACTTTTTTCTAAGGTATTCGACCGGCAAAGCTTCAAGTTGGGTAAGAATGTTAAGGGATATTACCATCCCCGGATCGAAACCAGGATCAAACCAGGGAATTTCTATTGTTTCAAGGGAAGGCAGCTTATTCAGGATTGTGCGTTTTCCTGCTTTTTTCCACACTTCTGCGATAAGGCCTCCGGAGACATCCATTTCAAAAAGCCTGACACCGCCAAGTTTAATGATCTGCTCCCTTACCTCGGGAGGATGCACAATATCGACAAGGTTTATCTCAGGAGTTCTTTCATGAAGTTCCCGCAGGGGAAGATCGAGAAGCCATCCGCTTCCAAGTACTGTTATCACTGAAGGTTTTACTATTTCGGCAGCTTTTAGAATGAAGCCCCTGCACTTTTTCAGATGGGTATCCCAACTACCCTGTTCATCAAGATGATGATAAATCAGTCCCCTCTGGTAACTGTAATAACCCAACCTGTTCAGTATCCTGCGATATTCAGTGCTGTGGGCCATATCAGGATTTTTCGGTTCGCCAGCCGGCAAGTCTCTCCTTCATAAAATTACTGAATTTTACCGAGAGAATGTCAGGATTATCGGTTCCGAATGAATCCGGGGCAACAGGATCGAAGACTTCCATTCTGACCTTATGGCCTGTGGAGAATATGAGTCCGTGTTTTGGAAGTACACCTCCGGAGCCATCGAGAAGAATCGGGATGATCGGAACACCTGCGTCGATCGCAAGCTGAAAAGCTCCTCTTTTAAAGAAACCTATTTCGCGGTCGACCGATCTTGTCCCTTCGGGAAACATCATAACAGAGATCCCTTTCTTAAGACACCCGAGCGCTTTGTCCATCATAAGTTCCTTGCTTTCCTTATTACCTCTGTCGACGGTCAGATAATCAGCCATCCTCAGATACCATCCCAGAAAAGGAACATTCATGTTCTCAATCTTCGAGACCCATTTGTAATTAAGGCAAAGAGAGTTGATAAGCAGGATGTCAAGTATCGACTGGTGGTTGGAGATAAACACATAAGGTCCTTTCCCATTGGCCTTTTCTCTTCCCCTCACATTGATCTTCCATATAGGAACGATCTTTGCAAGAAGCCGGCTTTGCCACGTAAGGATCCTGTGCGTGATAATCCTGTTGCGGTCGGCAGGAAGGGTAACAAGCCAGACAAGAAATGTAAGCGGGAAAAAAAGTATTATAAAAAATACTCCTGTCAGCCAGACGAACAATGATTTAAAAAAATCCATTTCAGTTCTGAGGTTAGAGTTGCAGGTTCATACTTTGTTTCCGGATCATGTTATCCATACCGCTGATTATGCGGTAAATACTCGTGCTCAATAGGATCAGGCCCTTGTATTCATTGATCAGAAAAATTCAAAAACATCCAATCCGTCCTTAAAGATATCTTCTTTTCCAAGAACTTCAATCAGGTCCTCAGGCATATGTCTGCAGCCTTTAACCTTTTCACATAGTTTCTCATTAAGGAGCCTCACAGGTCCTTCAACCTGACATGCAGTTATTATTCCTTCATTTACTGATAGTTTCACCCCTAGAATCCCGCCTTCAAGGATTATCGTCTTTTCAAGTTCATAAGCTGGTCCGTATGCATAGTTCCAGTCCCAGCGTCTGTATTTTGACAGGGCAAGCATTTCTATTTCCATCCGGTCATCACTGCTGATAAAGCTTTGCCTGGTTCCTTTGATATTGTTTATAAACCAGTCGGTCATTAATTCCCTGAACTGGCTGATATCGCCGGGAGATCCGCTTTTACCGGCCATAACTTCCCTGAGGTTTACCACGGCCGAAGGAGAGGATCTCACTGCCCTGGTGTTGTATGCCGACTGATCTTTTCTCAGAGCCATTTTCATCCTTGTAAGATCGGCATCAAAGAGAAGTGTCCCGTGATGAAGGACCCTGTTCCTGAAGACATGTTCGGCGTTGCCCGATATTTTAAGTCCATCTGTACGAATGTCATTCTTCCCTTCGAACCTGGCATCCACGCCCAGTGAAGAGAGGAAAGCAATTACCGGGGAAGTGTATTTTCTGAAATCTATCTGTTTGCCAGGGACACTGTTACTGATAAAGGAAAAATTAAGGTTACCTGGGTCATGAAATACCGTTCCACCTCCGGATATCCTTCTGATAAGGGGTATCCCGTTCACATACATAAACCTTGTATCCGACTCCATGTGGGCAACCTGATGTTTCCCTGTGACAACTGAGGCTGAGTTGACCGAAAGGATCAGATATTCATCCTGACTGTTCCTGAGAAGGAATTCGTCAACTGCAAGGTTGAAATATGGATCGGTACTATCGTGGCTTATCAGATACATAAGCTCCTGTTGGTATATTTGAAGTCTTGATCAGTTCGTTCCGGGCTAAGTTAGTTCTTTTGGGGAATTCATCACATGGTCAGAAGCCTATCACAACACTCCTTATCGTGTGCAGGAAGGGAAATCCTGTAAGAAACAGACCTTATCGCCGCCGCCGTAAAAATATCCTGTTCTCATAATAGCGGAACAGGGAATATGATACCCAGCCGGTAAGGATCCCGAGAACAGCTCCGCAGATAATATCTCCGGGGTAGTGCACTCCCAGGTATATCCTGCTGTAGCTGACCGTAGCGGCCCATAAAAGGATGAAAGCAGAGTACCACTTCCTCCTTATCAGAAGAAGGCTGAACAGGGCTACGTTAAAGGAATTGGCAGCATGTGAGGAGACGAAGCCGAAGGCGCCACCAACATATCCGTTGACCGTGTGAACAAGTCCCTGTATTGAAGTCTCATGACTGGGTCTGGGTCGTGCTGTCAGGTCCTTTATCAGGTTTGAAAGCTGATCAGCAAGAACAACTGAGAGAATCAGGCACAGGACAAGAAGCAGGAAGCTCTTACGGTATTCCCTTGCCAGATAAATGAGTATGGCGAGGTACAGGGGAATCCATACCAGTTTCATGCTTACAAAGAACATAACGTCATCCCAGAAAGGGGAATTGGCGGAATTAAGGATCAGAAGCAGCTGTCGGTCAAGTTGTTCAATCATAATCAATAACTGTTAAGCTCCTTCCATATCATATCTTTCAGATTACTTATTCCTTCTCCCGTAACAGAAGAAAAAAATACTCTGGGGATCGCCGGCAGATCCTTTCTTATCTCATCCTTCAGTTCCTCGTCAAGCATGTCGGATTTGGAGATCCCAAGCAGGCGCTTCTTATCCAGAAGCTCGGGATTGTATTCACCCAGTTCACGAAGCAGGATTTCATATTCTTCGGTTATGTTCCTGCTGTCGGCCGGGATAAGAAAAAGAAGCATCGAATTTCTTTCAATATGTCTCAGAAACCTGATCCCGAGTCCCTTTCCCTCATGGGCTCCTTCAATAATTCCAGGAATATCAGCCATTACAAACGATTTGTCGTCTCTGTATGATACTATTCCAAGGTTGGGAACAAGTGTGGTGAAGGGATAATCTGCAATTTTCGGCCGGGCAGCCGAAACGACTGAAAGGAGTGTTGATTTTCCTGCATTGGGAAATCCCACAAGACCAACATCGGCCAGTATCTTAAGTTCGAGGATGAATGCCTCCTCTATCCCCGGTTCTCCGGGCTGGGCATATCTCGGGGTCTGATTCGTGGCAGATTTGAAATGTGTGTTGCCAAGGCCTCCCCTTCCTCCCTTTGCAAGGATCTTTTCATCGCCGTGTTCTGTTATCTCGAAAAGGATTTCCGGTGAATTCTCCATTCTTGCTATTGTACCTAGGGGTACTTCAACAATAATGTCCTGCCCGTCAGCTCCTGTAGACTGCTGGACACCTCCCGGCGCTCCGTTTTCGGCAAAGATATGACGCCTGTACCTGAGGTGCAGGAGTGTCCACATCTGGTTATTGCCTTTCAGGATTATGTGGCCCCCCCTTCCACCGTCACCTCCGTCGGGACCGCCCTTGGGAATGAATTTCTCCCTCCTCAGGTGTGCGGATCCTGCTCCGCCGTTACCGGACCGGCAGTATATCTTTACATAATCAACGAAGTTTGAAGAAGCCATTCCTGCTAATATTGATCAGTGAAGAAAAGGAGAACCCGGAGAGGTTCCGGGTCCGGTTTACTTCTACAATTATCTTTTCAAAAGAACTTTTCCATGATAGCGGAAAGTCTGCCGAAAATATCTTCGATTGAACCCACTCCGTTGACAGGCTCGTAAATACCCCTCTGGCGGCAGAAATCAATTATCGGTTCCGTCTTTGCCCTGTAAACATCGATCCTGTTTTCGATAACGGCGGGATCCTTATCATCGGGACGACCTGAAAGGTCTGCCCTCAGAATAAGTCTTTTCACCAGTTCATCATGATCGACATCCAGAACCAGCATCGAATCGATCTTCATTCCCCTTTCGTTTAGCATGAGCTCAAGGGCTTCGGTCTGGGCAACTGTTCTTGGGAAGCCGTCAAAAAGGAATCCTGCGGCACCTTTTGTTCCGTCGATCTTGTTTGCAATCATTTCAATAACTACCTCATCCGGAACAAGTTCCCCCTTCGACATTATGTTGCTCATTTTCTTTCCGAGGTCGGTCCCGGCTGCTATTTCTGCCCGAAGCATATCGCCTGTAGAAAGATGTTTCAGATTGAATTTCTCAGCCAGCTTTACCGACTGTGTTCCCTTTCCTGATCCGGGAGGGCCAAAAATCAAAAAATTAACCATTGGATACTAAAATTTTATTAAGTTACTATTTTATAAATCGAAGGAAGGTTGCGTCCGAAGCCATCATAATCGAGACCATAACCAACAACAAAATCATTTGCTATTTCGAAGCCCACATAATCAACCTTCAGATTTCTTGTGTAAGCTTCAGGTTTGAGAAGAAGTGATGCTATCCTGACATCCTTCACGTTCCTTATTCTCAGATTGTCAACAGTATGTTCGAGAGTAACCCCCGTATCGACAATATCTTCAACAATGATGACCGACTTGTTCTTCAGGTCCTCATTCCAGCCGATCAGTTCCTTTATTTCGCCAGATGAACTGGTGCCCGAGTATGATGCCAGTTTTACAAAGCTAATCTGAGCCTTCAGGGTAATTCTCCTGAAAAGGTCGGCAGCAAACATGAACGAACCATTGAGGATGCCGAGAAAAACAACCTCCTGTCCCGAATAATCGTTGTTAATCATCCCGGCAAGTTCATCGATCCTTTTCTGAATGGCATCCCCGGGTATAAACTCCCTGAATTTTTTGTCGAGTATCTGTACTTCTTTCATACCCATTGTCTCTTATAAAGAACCGATGCGAAAATATGAAAATAATAGCTTATTTTTGCCCCTGTCACCAGTTAATTTAAATATTTAGAATGGAACCTGTTGTCAGCATAATCATGGGAAGCACATCCGACCTTCCCGTAATGGAAAAAGCAGCTCAGCTGCTGAATGAACTTAAGATACCTTTTGAGATAAATGCCCTGTCCGCCCACAGGACACCCGAGGAGGTGGAAAAATTCGCCAAAGGGGCAGCCGCAAGGGGCATAAAGGTTATTATTGCTGCTGCCGGAATGGCTGCACATCTGCCGGGAGTCATAGCCGCCATGACCCCTCTTCCTGTCATCGGCGTTCCGATAAAGGCTTCCCTCGAGGGTCTTGACTCGATATTTTCAATTGTTCAGATGCCTCCCGGAATACCGGTTGCCACCGTGGGTGTCAATGCATCACAGAATGCCGCCATTCTGGCCGCCCAGATCCTGGGCACGGGCAGCGCGGAGACGATGAGCGCGGTAATAGACTACAAGGAGGGTCTCAAGAAAAAGATAGTGGAAGCAAACGAAGAACTGAAAAAGGTTAAATATCCCTACAAGACAAACTGAAGAAGGCTTCCAGAACCGGCGCACCCTATGTTAACACGTGACCTGCAATAAGTTGCGATAAAGACAAAGGAAACTCTGAAAGAACATTTACCGGATAAAAAAATTATCCGTTCCGCTTGCCCGGAACGGATTTTTTGTTGTAAATTGGAGATATAATTTGAAACAGTTTGTTCTCGCTGCACAAAATATCTGTTTCGCTTATTTTCCTGTTTCTCTGTCCTTCAGTCCGTGGAAGTGATCCGTTCCGTTTCACATCCGGAGCTGCGGAATCAGGGACAAGCTGTGCATGCATTATGAAACCGGGTTTCTGGTCGTCTTTTCACAACCAGGCACTGATGGCTCTTAGTCCGGAAACAACAGCGGGAATCGATTACCGGAACCGTTTCGGGATAGCAGAGCTTGGAACAAGGTCGGCAGGAATTATTGTCAGAAATGGAAAGGCAGGTTTCGGTGCTGTTTATTCACATTTCGGTTATTCCCAATTTAAAAGGCACTCAGCAGGGATAGCCTGCGGTCTCAGACTTAATGAAAAAATGACAGCAGGAATACAGGCTGATTTTTTTTATGGGAGAGCGGCAGGAAGTATTAATTCAATGGAATCCCTCGCATTCGAGGCCGGTATTGCCATCTTCCCTTCAGAAGAGTTGACTCTTTCTTTCCATCTTTTCAATCCTCTGCCCAATGAGATCAGGAAATCCTTTCTTCCGACTGTCCTGACGGCAGGAGCGGGATACTATCTGAGTTCAGATCTTTTTACGGGAGCAGAAATTGAGATGAGTGTGCGAGGCATGCTCATTCTGAGGACAGGTTTTGAATATGATACCGGCAAGAATTTCTTACTGAGAGGAGGCTTCAGCACTGAAAACAACTCCTTCAGCTTCGGCATCGGCTATATTCTGAATCCTTTAAGTTTCGACCTTTCCTTCGCCACACACCAGCAGCTTGGAATAACCTCATCTGTTTCAGTAATTTTCAGAATAAACAAAGAATAAAAACAATATTATCATGTCCCTTTATCTGATCTGCGTTGATGATTTCACAGAATTTTCAGGTTAAAAACCGGAAACCTGGAACGAAATGAACCGTATATTACTCATTTTCCTCCTTGCCCTGGCAGGCTGCTGGCTGGCTGCCCAGGAAGGCCCTGTCTCAGAAACCATTGCGATCCTTTCAGAAGAGCTTGCTGAAGATGAGGAAGATCCTTCATCAACAGAAATATATGCTTCAATGCTGGAGGAGCTAAATGAAAAACCCGTTTCCATAAACTCGGCTGATGAATCAGAACTATCGCGGCTGTTTTTTCTAAACGACCTTCAGATAAAGTCGCTTTCCGATCATATCCGTTCCACGGGTGCGGTTTATTCAATTTATGAGATAGCAGCTATCCCCGGTTTTGACAGGGAGAGCGCCGGAATGCTCCTGCCTTTCATTTCACTTGAATCACCTGTTGACAGGATTCAGGGGGAAAACATAAGAAACCAGCTGTTGTTCAATTATATAACAAAGCTCCCCCCGGCAGTAAGCGAAGCGGAAGGTCCCCACTGGAAATCGATGATAAAATACAGATTCTCAAAAGGGCATATCTCCGGAGGCCTCACTGCTGAAAAAGACCCGGGCGAAAAGATCTTTCCGGGCGAAAGAAAAATACCTGATTTCTTTTCTGCCAATTTTTGCTGGACAGGCAGCGGATTTGTCCGGAAAGTTATTGCGGGTGACTTCGGGCTGCGCTTTGGAATGGGAACGGCAATCAATAGCAGTTTCCGGACAGGCCTGTCGCTGACCCGTCCCGGAAGGATCTCCGGGAACGATGATTTAAGGCCCTATACATCTACAGATGAGAACAATTATTTCCGCGGTCTGGCCATTCAGCTTAAAAGAAAAAAGACAGGAATGATACTGTTCCTGTCTTCAAACGGTCTGGATGCAACAATTGATACTGCTGCTGACGGTTCAGGAAGATACATATCTTCCTTCGGCAGAACAGGCATCCACGACACAGAATCTTCACTTGAAAGAATCAATGCCGTAAGGGAAATATCTTATGGAGCTCAACTTTCTGCCGGGATCAGGAATGTAGATGCAGGAGTACTTATCAGCTCTTCAATACTGTCTCTTCCGTTACGGCGGCAACCTGATGAAGCCGGAGACCTTTATGACTTTGAGGGCAAGGAAAACATTCTCCTTTCAGTATACTATAAGGCTGTTTCCGGCAGATTCCTTCATTTTGGAGAGGTTAGCAGCGATATAAAAAGACGCATTGCATTCGTACAGGGATTTTCCTTCAGGCCATCGGGAAGATTATCGCTGAATTTCGTAATCAGAAATTACGATCCGGGGTTTTCAAGTATTCATGGAAGAGGCCTCTTCAGCAGTTCTTCGGGTGAGAATACAAAAGGCCTTTATGGCAACTTTGAATTTGAAGCAGCCAGGCATCTCTTTGTGGGTGGCGGCTGCGATCTCCGCTACAATCCCTGGATCAGGTACAGATGTACTGCCCCGTCAATGACAGTGGCAAGAGAACTCAGGATCAGGTTCCTTCCGGGCGATAATCTCTCCTCCGAGTTCCTTTTCACAGACCGTTCGTCGTGGTTTGACATCAGCACCGCACAGGGGATAAAGAAACAGGTGGAAAACAGAAGCCGTTCGGCGAAAGTTTTAATGAAGTATTCCCTGTCAGGGAATATGTCAATAACAACGAGAATCGATTTCAAACACTGTGATCCCGGGAATTCGGAGGGGATGATGCTTTTGCAGGATATAAGTTACCGGTTTCGAAGCATCCCCCTGACTCTGTGGCTGGGCTGCCGTATTCATGCTACAGACAGCTGGGATTCGAGAATATATGCCTATGAGAATGATCTTCTTCACACTTTCAGCATACCAGCACTTTCGGGAGAGGGGAGCAGGTGTTACATCATGCTGAAATGGGAGGCCGGCGATTTTCTGGACCTGAGGGCCAAATATGGTTACAGCGAGTCTGTCGATGGTATGGGGTTGCGCAGTTTTGGTTCGGATGTCCGGCTTCAGGTAAGAGCCTTATTCTGATCCTGTTCAGGGATTTTGATATCCTTGATGTTGAGCTGCAGGTTTTTGTTGCCCCTGAATTCGTTCATCTCTATTGAATAGCAAATGTCAAAAGGATTTCCGGCTTTTATGTAACCGAAGTGTTCTGCCTGGCTGAAGGCAATTGCAGAGAAGGACCTTGCTCCTGCAGATTCATGGCAGAGATCCAGCTTCAGGTGTTCTCCGCTCGATCCCACCATTCTTCCGGTTCCTGCATCAAAGACATTCCTTGAAACAAAAACAGGCGACATATTCTCGGGTCCGAATGGCTGGAATTTGTTGAGAAAATAGTGAAAATCCTCGTTTATCTCGGCGAAAGTAAGTTCCGAATCAACAAAGACCCTTGGCACGAGCTGTTCCTCCGTTATAGTATTGTTTACAAATTTCTCAAAGCGTTCCATGAAGGGTTTGATGTTTTCCTTTCTCATTGTCAGACCTGCAGCGAACATGTGACCACCGAAGCTTTCAAGAAGGTCGCTGCATGCCTCGATGGCCTGGTAAAGGTCATATCCCTGCACTGAGCGGGCCGATCCTGTTGCAAAACCATTTGATTCGGTCAGGATCACGGTGGGCCGGTAATAAGTTTCGATAAGTCTTGAAGCCACTATCCCGATGACACCTTTTTTCCACGAAGGATTGAAAAGTACGGTTGTCTTTGCATTAACGGTCCTTTTGTCTTCGGAGATCATTCTCATTGCTTCGGTTGTAATAGACCGGTCAACGTTTCTCCTCTCGATATTGAAATTGCTTATCTCCTTGCTTATTCCCGTGGCAAGCTTTGAGTCTCTTGATATCAGCAACTCGACGGCTTTACTGCCGGTTTCCATTCTTCCGGCCGCATTTATTCGCGGCCCGATCTTAAAGACAACATCCTCAACCGTAAGTGCCCGGCATATCTCAGCTTCACGAATGATCTCCCTGAGCCCTGTGCTTGGCGATTCATTAAGCTGCCTGAGACCGAAATGAGCCAGTATCCTGTTCTCTCCCGTCAGAGGCACAATATCGGAGGCAATGCTCACTGCAACCAGGTCGAGATACCCGGCGATCCTGTCAAAATCTATGTTATGAACCCTTGAGTAAGCATGAACAAGTTTAAAGCCAACGCCACAGCCTGACAATTCCTTATAGGGATAAGTGCAGCCAGGTTGTTTTGGATCAAGAACGGCGACGGCTTTAGGTATTTCGTCGCCGGGGTAATGGTGATCGCAGATAATTACATCTATTCCTTTCGACCTGGCGTATTTTACTTTCTCGACTGCCTTTATGCCGCAATCGAGTGTTATTATCAGCCTGCAGTTTTTCTGGTAGGCATAATCGATCCCCTGGAGAGACACTCCGTATCCCTCTTTATAACGGTCGGGGATGTAATATTCAACATTTGAGTACTGATCCTTCAGGAAGGAATACATCAGCGCGACAGCTGTTGTTCCGTCTACATCATAATCGCCGTAAACCAGTATCTTCTCATTCCTCTTTATGGCTGAATAGATTCGTTCAACAGCAATATTCATATCCTTCATCATGAAGGGATCATGGAGATATTTCAGGTCGGGCTCAAAAAAGGTATTAGCTTCTTCCGGCGATCTGATATCCCTCTGAACCATAAGGTTGGCGAGAGCTTCAGATATCCCCAACGCCGATGCCAGCTGTTTCACCACAGCCTGATCGCCTTTTTCCTTTATCACCCACCTTTTTTCCATACAAGGTTACTTGATCCAGTTTAATCCGAAGCATTTCCCGAGGTTATTCCTCAGAATTGCCTTGGCATTCTCAAAGTCCTGTTTTTCTGACAGTTCCTTCTCAATAGATGTTACTCCCCTGTCAGTGAATCCGCACGGATTAATATAATTAAAATATGTAAGATCGGTATTTATATTAAACGCAAATCCATGCATTGTCACATACCTGCTTGCCCTGACCCCTATTGCGCAGATCTTTCTGGCCAGCCTGGGTTTATCGGGGTCAAGCCACACGCCTGTTGCCCCTTTTAGCCTCGATGCTGTCAGTCCGTAGCCTGCAAGTGTCACCACAACAGCTTCTTCAATCAGGTAAATATAATCCTTAAGTCCTATACCCATTTTTTCGAGGTCAAAGATCGGATATCCGACTATCTGTCCTGGTCCGTGATATGTAATATCCCCGCCGCGGTCGGTTTTGATGAATTTTGCTTCTTTTGCCCTCAGCTGAATTGAGTTTATAAGAAGGTTGTTTTCCGATCCGCTTTTCCCAAGGGTATAAACGTGAGGATGTTCGACGAATATAAGTCTTCCTGCAGAGCTCTCTTCGACAGGTCTTCCTGCATCGCGGCTTCTGTTCTTGACATCCAGAAGCTGGTTGAAAACAGTCTGCTGGAGTTTCCAGGTTTCCTCATAATCCCTGACTCCAATATCTTGATATAAAACACTATAACTCAAAAATGATGACTTTGTAAAGTTCCTCTAAGATAGTAATTTTATAGAGTCGTGATGTGTTTTTCTGCATGAAATGATGACCTGACCAGCGGATTGCATTCAACGAAAAGGAAACCGTTCCCGCTTGCAATTTTCCTGTATTTTTCAAATTTCTCAGGAGTAACATATTCTTTGACTTCCATATGGTCAGGAGATGGCTGAAGGTACTGTCCTACCGTCAGAATGCGGCAGCCAGCTTCATAAAGATCGGCCATAGCTTCTTCAACTTCTTCCTCTGTTTCTCCAAGTCCGACCATAAATCCTGATTTTGCCCTGAGGCCTTTCTCTGCAACATATCTGATCACGTCGAGGCTTGTTTCGTATTTCGCTTTTGTCCTGATTAGCGGAGTCAGGCGCCTTACTGTCTCTATATTATGTGATATAACATCTGGAGCCTCATCAATGATCATCCGAATCAGGTCGTGTCTTCCGCTGAAGTCGGGAATAAGGCTTTCGATCGTTATTCCGGGATTTATCATTTTCACTGTGCGAATTGTCTGTGCCCACTGGCCGGCTCCCTGGTCAGGAAGGTCATCCCTGTCGACTGATGTCAGCACACAATGCTTTATTTTAAGGAGTTTTATGGATTCAGCAAGGCGTAATGGTTCTTCCGGATCAGGAGGATTAGGTTTTCCGGTTTTGGTAGAACAGAATTTGCAGGCTCTTGTGCAGATATCTCCAAGAATCATGAACGTGGCAGTTCCCGCGTTCCAGCATTCGCCAATATTGGGGCAATTACCGCTAGTACAAATGGTATGAAGTCTGTTCTCACCTACTATCCTTTTAACCCTTGAATAGTTTTCACCGCTTGCGCGCTGCATCTTAAACCATCCCGGCAGTCTTCCTGCTCTTTGTCTTTCTGCCTTCATAACTGCGCAAAGGTACTAATTATTTATGCTTTTTCTGATATGCAAGTCCGGCCAGACTGATAAATCGGGGGAAGGATAAACAATATAAAAGGTAAAGCCGAAGCAACCGGAGTAAAGATTTTTAATCTTAAAAAAAGCTATATTTGTTAATCAACTTATTTCGTTAAATCATTAAATCTATTCAACATGTCAGATGATGGTATTAAGATAAACAGCAGCTACCGTACTGTTACCGGCGATTTTCCAAAAGTCGGCATAAGACCGGTTATTGACGGAAGGGAAAGGGGCGTTAGGGAGTCGCTCGAGGTACAGACCATGAACATGGCCAGATCGGCAGCATCACTCATAAGCAGCAACCTGAGATATCCCGACGGTAAGCCGGTTGAATGCGTCATCTCCGACACAACGATAGGCCGCGTTGCCGAGGCAGCAGCCTGTTCCGAGAAGTTCAGGAAGAACGGAGTGGGACTGACCCTTACTGTTACACCCTGCTGGTGTTACGGAAGCGAGACCATTGACGTTGAACCCGGAATACCCAAGGCAATATGGGGATTTAACGGTACGGAGAGACCCGGCGCCGTTTACCTGGCTGCAGCTCTTGCAGGACATTCAATGAAAGGATTGCCCGCATTCGGCATATACGGGCATGATGTTCAGGATCTCGATGATACGACTATTCCTGATGACGTGAGTGAAAAGATTCTCAGATTCGTAAAAGCAGGGCTGGCAGTATCTTACATGAAAGGAAAATCCTATCTCTCGATGGGATCTGTTTCAATGGGAATTGCCGGTTCAATAGTCAGGGAAGACTTTTTCCAGGAATACCTGGGAATGCGGAATGAATATGTGGATATGAGCGAATTTACAAGAAGACTCAATGAAGAGATCTACGACAGGGAAGAATATGCCAGAGCTCTGGAATGGACCAGAAAATACTGCAAGGAAGGTCCCGATCTGAATGAAAATCCATCCTCGAGGGAAAAAAAGGACAGGGAGTGGGAGATAGTCGTTAAGATGACGCTTATTGCACGTGACCTTATGGTTGGAAATCCTGCCCTCAGGAAGCTTGGATTCGGGGAAGAGTCACTGGGTCACAATGCCATCCTGTCGGGTTTCCAGGGTCAGCGCCAGTGGACTGACCATATGCCGAACGGAGACTTCCTTGAAGCCATTCTGTGCTCGTCATTCGACTGGAACGGAATAAGGCCCCCGTACCTGGTAGCAACAGAAAACGATGCAATGAACGGTGTTCCAATGCTTTTCGGCTACCTTCTCACCAACACGGCCCAGATGTTCTCAGATATAAGAACATACTGGAGTCCCGATGCCATCAGGCGGGTTACCGGGAAAAAAGCTGAAGGGCTTGCAGCAAACGGCATTATACATCTTATTAATTCAGGAGCTTCAGCTCTCGACTTTTCGGGAAGACAGACAAAGAAAGGAGAACCATGCATAAAACCCTTCTGGGAGATCAGCGGCAGGGATGCAGAAGCGTGTCTCAGTGCCACTCTCTGGTCACCAGCCAATACCGGCTATTTCCGCGGAGGCGGGTTCTCATCCCAGTTCACAACAGAAGTTGTAATGCCGATAACCCTTTCAAGATTAAACCTTGTAAAAGGAATAGGTCCTGTACTTCAGCTTGCAGAGGGGTGGACTGTCGATCTCCCCGCCGACATGAACAAAATCCTTACCGACAGAACCGACCCGGGATGGCCCACAACATGGTTCAGCCCCAGGCTTACGGGTAAGGGCCCGTTCACTGATGTATATTCGGTAATGCTCAACTGGGGTGCGAACCACGGGGCTTCAAGCTATGGCCATGTGGGAGCTGACCTTATTACAATGGCCTCGATGCTGAGAATACCGGTCTGCATGCACAACGTGCCGGAAGAGACTATTTTCAGGCCCAGTTCCTGGAATGCCTTCGGAATGGACAGGGAAGGTTCCGATTACAGGGCATGCAGCGCTTACGGTCCCCTTTACAGGTAAACCGGAGTGAATGCACCTGCCTTTTTAAAATTTCTTCTATAATATATGGAAAACTCGTCCGACGAAAGGAAAATAGAGATAAGCCGGGAGATACTGAATGATCTCGACACAACAAGAAAATGGACAACCTTCCTTTCTATCCTCGGTTTTATTTTGTTTGGTCTGATGATCATTGCCAGCCTGGCTGCAGGTCTGTTCCTTACGATATTCAGGATCCAGGAGCAGCAACTCGGGATACCTGAATCACTTTTGGTTGTTATCCTGTTAGCTTCAGGGATGGTTTATTTTGCTTCGGTCCTCTTCCTCTTCAGATTCTCAAAAAGCATCCGGGATGCAATCCAGAATCTTGACCGGAAGAAGCTTGAAAAGGGATTCAGAAACCTCAGGCTCTTCTTTACGATAACGGGCATCACCGTAATTGTTTACGTAATTATTTACGTAATTGCCCTGATCGCAGCGGGGGCTTCAATATCATTCCTGAAAGATATCTGAGAAAATGGCGGGCGACATAGTCATTGTATTCGATTGCGGAGCAACCAATGTAAGGGTGATCGCTACCGACAGTGCCGGAAACATAGTTGCCTCCGAGTCGTTTATTAACAATACCCGGCCCGATCCGTTTGATCCATCATTCAGGATATGGGACATAAGGGAGATCTGGGAGAAAATGTACCGTGCCTCTTCCAGGGTTATGCAGCATATAGACAAAAAAAGGATTGCCGGTGCAACCGTTACAACATTTGGTGTTGACGGCACCTTTTTCAGCAAAGACGGAGAAATGCTTTATCCTGTGATCTCATGGCAATGTGAACGTACCAAGGACATTATGGCGGGAATAGACAAATACATTCCTCTTCCCGATCTTTACCGTGAGAACGGGGTACTCCCTTTTTCTTTCAACACGATAAACAAGCTAATCTGGTTTGCGGAAAAAAGGCCTGATATACCTGAAAAGAGTTACAGGTTTCTCTTCATGCCGTCCATCTTCTCCTTTTTTCTCACAGGAGAAATGGTAAATGATACAACAATGGCCGGAACTTCAATGCTGACCTCACTGAGGCGAAGGGAATTTTCGGCCGACATATTCGCAAGGATCGGCATCGACATTTCCCTGATGGGGATACCTGCAGAACCCGGAACAATAACCGGAAGGGTAACGAACGAAGCTGCGGCCCTTACTTCACTTCCGGCAGGAACACCGGTTGTGGCAACCGGGCATGATACCCAGTTTGCAATATTCGGTTCAGGAGCTGAAAAAAATCAGCCGGTACTGAGCTCAGGCACGTGGGAGATCCTTATGGTGAGATCGGAGGAATGCAAGACCGGTGAAGAACAGCTCCGTCTTGGCATAACCACCGAACTGGATCCTGAACCGGGTCTTTATAACATAGGGAACCAGTGGATTGCATCAGGAATTATTGAATGGGCAAGGAAAAACCTGTATGGGGACATAAGCGGTGATGTATATGAAAGAATGATATCCGGCGCTGAGTCGGTCCCTCCGGGAAGCAGGGGTGTCAGCGTCGTTCCGGGTTTTTACGAGGCTACGGCAGGAAAGCCGGGAGGTATGATAAGGGGACTGTCGTTGGAATCGACGCGTGATGACATTTTCAGGGCTATTCTGGAAGCTCTGTCCGGGAAACTTGTTGAAGGGAAGAGAGCACTTGAAGATGCGGGAGGATTCATCGCAAAGAGTATTATTTGCGTGGGCGGCGGCTCAAAGAACAGGTTATGGAACAAGCTGAGAGCTAATTACACAGGCGTCCCTGTTAAAATAATTAACCAGAAAGAGACTACGGTACTGGGTGCTTCACTTTTTGTTCAGGCTGCCTGCGGGAATTTTTCATCTCCCGAAGAAGCGCGTTCTGCTATCGATTACCAGACTGAAATCATAGAACCTGACAAAAGCTGACCCTGTCCTTACAGCTGGCAAAAAACATATTCCTCTTTAAAATGTTATGTCTAAAAAGATTCATCTATGGAAATTGTATATTTTAACGGAAAGTACATTCCCGGGGAGGATGTATGCATAAGTCCTGAAGACCGCGGCTTCCTCTTCGCTGAGGGTATTTACGAGGTCGTCAGGTGGTACAATGGTTTCTTTTATGATATGGACGGACATGTTGACCGCATGAAGAGAAGCCTTGGTGAAATAAAAGTGAGATGGAGCGGGGAGGACTCTTTCCCTGTTATTGCCAGGGAACTGGTAAAGCAGAACAATCTTGTTGGTTCAGAAGCACTTGTCTATCTTCAGGTGACAAGAGGCGCAGCCCGAAGAACACATTCCTTCCCTTCTCCGGAAGTTGAACCAACGGTTTATGCTTTCGCGAGGAGTTTTGTTCCCGAGAACCAGGGAAGGGAAACGGGAATTGGCCTCATGCTGACGGAAGATATCAGGTGGAGCAGATGCGACATAAAGTCTGTGGCCCTTCTTCCAAATACCCTTGCATACCAGGAAGCTCTCGACAATGGTTTTCAGGAATGTGTTTTCAAGCGTAATGGACTAATCACTGAATGCTCTCATTCAAACATCTTCTTTGTCATAAACGGGATATTGTTCACTCATCCGGAATCACAGTTTATACTATCCGGGATAACCCGGAAAGGCATAATAAGGATTGCAAGAAAAAACGGAATTCCCGTTAAGGAGGAAGCTGTGGGTGAAGATATTCTTGATTCTGTCCAGGAAGCCTTTATAACGAATACTTCGGGCGAAGTTACTCCCGTAATACGTATCAACGACCGCACGGTTGGAAACGGTGTTCCCGGTCCGGTGACGAGGATTATCAGGGAAAAATTCCTCGATCAGATCTGTTCCATTAAACATTCGGGGATCGCAGAAGCAGGTACCTGAATTTTAATATATTTGCACAAATTTTCAAACAATCAAAATGGGATTAAGTGAACAGGAGCAGATAAGAAGGGAAGCGCTGGCAGAGTTGAGGAAACTCGGCATCGACCCTTATCCGGCTGCTGAGTACAGGACGAACGCCTTTGCAAGAGATATTCTCGACAATTTCAGTGACGAAAAAAACAACTTCGAGGATGTTGTTCTCGCTGGCCGGATAATGAGCCGCCGAATAATGGGAAATGCATCCTTTGCAGAGTTAATGGATTCCTCCGGGCGAATACAGATCTATGTAAGGAGGGACGACATCTGCCCTGGCGATGACAAGACGATGTACAATACTGTTTTCAAGCATCTGCTTGATATCGGAGACATTATCGGCATCAAGGGAAAGGTTTTCAGGACACAGATGGGTGAGATAACCGTAGGCGTAAGGGAGTTCACCCTGCTTTGCAAATCGATAAGGCCATTGCCTGTGGTTAAGGAGAAGGATGGTATTCTTTATGATGCCGTTACCGATCCGGAGATGAGGTATCGTCAGCGCTATGTCGATCTTATCGTCAATCCTCATGTGCGTGATGTCTTCAGAAGCAGGACAAAGATTATTCAGTCGATGCGTGAGCTCTTCAATTCGAGGGGGTATCTTGAAGTTGAAACACCTATCCTTCAACCCATCCCCGGAGGAGCAACAGCAAGACCCTTTATAACACACCATAATACGCTCGACATGCCGCTTTACCTCAGGATAGCGAATGAGCTTTACCTGAAAAGGCTTATCGTCGGAGGTTTTGAAGGAGTGTATGAGTTTGCCAAGGACTTCCGCAATGAGGGAATGGACCGGACACATAATCCCGAGTTCACTGTTCTGGAGATATATGTTGCCTACAGGGACTATTACTGGATGATGAACTTCACCGAAGAGATAATAAGCAAAGCCGTGATGGATCTTCACGGCAAGACCGAGATAGAGTACGGGGATAAGAAAATTAATCTAAGTCCACCTTTCAGGCGCGTAAGCATTACCGATGCGATAAGGGAGAATACCGGTTACGATATTACCGGAATGGATGAGGCGGAACTAAGGAAGGTATGCGACAGTCTGGAAATCCCTCACAGTCCGGAAATGGGAAAAGGAAAACTCATTGATGCAATTTTCGGTGAAAAATGTGAACACACCTTTATTCAGCCAACTTTCATAATTGACTATCCGGTCGAGACATCGCCCCTTACAAAGATGCACAGGTCGAAGCCCGGTCTTGTTGAGCGTTTTGAACTCATGATCAACGGGAAGGAAATCACCAACGCCTACTCTGAGCTTAACGATCCCATTGATCAGATGGAGAGGTTCCAGGACCAGCTTAGGTTGTCGGAAAAAGGAGACGATGAGGCCATGTTCATAGATCAGGATTTTGTAAGGGCACTGGAATACGGGATGCCTCCAACCTCAGGTATGGGTATCGGGATTGACAGGTTAACCATGCTCCTCACCAATCAGCCTTCGATACAGGATGTTCTCTTCTTCCCGCAGATGCGGCCGCTCAGCCAGAAATTAAAAGCTGAAAGCCAGAAGGAGGAATACCTGGAACTTGGCATTCCTGAAGGATGGATCGAACCTATTAAAGCACTTGGATTTACGACGATCGCGAAACTGAAGGAAGTAGAGAAGGCAGGAAAACTTTCTAACGATTTAAACGGATACAACAAGAAAAACAAGCTGGGTCTTCCGGGGTTGAGCCCTCAGGCCGTTGAAGAATGGCTGAAAAAATAAAATCCCGGACCGACAAAGATTTATCAGAGGGTTACGGGTACGTATAAATGGAATTGAACATTTTTCGTAACTTTAGCTGATCTGACAATTAGTGAAAATTTTATCCGTTATTATCAGATAAACAATGCTAAGAGACAGGAATAAAAACCAAAAATCGATGCAGGTAACAAAAAGGCTGGTCCTGATTACAATTGCGGCTCTCTTCTTCCTTCATTCATCCGGGCAACAGATGCCTTTCAATCCTGTTTCCTACAGGGTTTACACACCGTTCGTTCTCAATCCGGCCATAGCCGGAAGCAAGGATTATTTATCGGTTGATGCTCTCGCAGGTTTCAATGGAAAATCGCATTCCCAGATGATAAGTGCAAACACCAGGGTTGAGAGGAGAAGCTCAAACTACTCTGCAAGCGGCAAGGCATACTCATTCACGAACGTCGGTGCGGGAGTTATGGCTTACAACGACTTCAGCAATAACGATTCAACCCACAATGCAGGCCTGGGTGCAGCTGTTTCTTATCATTTCCCTATCGACAAGAACGGACTCTCGTTCGTGTCTGTCGGAGCTTCTCTGAAGGGGATGTATCATTTCCTAAAGGCTGATCCTGAAGAAGAAATCCCTTACAAGGAATACTACTTCCCGAATGTTGACCTGGGAGTCTATCTTTACAATCCCAACGCCTACGCGGGGATATCAGTGACCAATCTTCTTGATCCTCCTGATGATACAGCACTTGTTAATCCATATTCCATTCCTGTTTCAAGGCAGTATAACCTCATCGCCGGTTATAAATTCATTATAAGCCGTGATCTTAACATTGTTCTTGAACCGTCGCTTATTATTCACACAAACGACACTCTGGCTTTTGATCTGAAGGAAAATATAGAGCCTCTTCTTAAACTTTACGCCGGCAATTTCCTTTTAGGCACCTATTTCAACGATTATAACAGAGTATCTTTCTTTTTCCAGTACAGATATCCGAAATTCTATGTCGGGACCTTTTTTGCACTCCCGAAGGATTCTCCCTTCTATAAGAAATCACTTACGGCCGAGATTGCTTTTGGCATAAATTTTTCACATAACAAATCAGGCTATACTCAGTATGGACACTGGTAACAATGTTATTTAAAGGAATCATGAAAAAAGTTACTGATATACTTCTGCTTTTTGCCGTGATCGTGATTGCCGCCTTTACGGGATCAGGATCTGCCAGGGCCCAGATAACCGACACGATGAACATAAATGCAGTTCTGAGGGTTTCTCCCTTCAGGCTCGAAATTGTTCCTCCTTCATCGGGTATAAGTTTTTACCGGAACGGTATTGTGTTCCTTTCCAGTTCGCGTTCCGAATCAAGGATGCTCGACAGTCACACTTCCTTCGGCACAGTTGAGACATATTTCGCAAGCCTTATCGACAGCACAACTGCCAGGCAGGAATTGTTCTCCTCTTCAGCGGGATGGGACTTCCCTGCTGAAGCAATGACTTTCAGCAGCGATTATTCGGAAATGTACTTTACAAAACGTCCTTCGGGCCGTGAGCCTGAGAAGATATACATGGCAAGATACCAGACAGGTAAGAATGATCGCTATGACTGGGTCGTCGAAAAGCAACCTTTAAGTTTTTGCAGCGAAAAATCCGTTTATACTCATCCGGCTCTTTTTGCAGATGGTGAAAAAATGATTTTTGCCAGCGACATGAAAGAGAGTATCGGTGGCCTTGATCTTTTCATTTCGTACCGGGAGGGAAGTGGCTGGTCGGCTCCTATTAATCTCGGAAATCTTATAAACTCCCAGGGCAATGAGATGTATCCGTTTGTGGATCAGAACAACAATCTTTATTTCTCATCCGACGGAATTGGCGGGCTGGGCGGCTACGATATTTTCATATGCAGGTATAACGGACGCGGATGGAACAAGCCTGTAAACCTCACTTCGGTCATTAATACTTCCGACGACGACATAGCTTTTACTCTTAGCAGGCTTGACAACCGCACGGCTTTTTTCTCACGAAGACCGGGCTTTGGCAACAGGCAGCCTCGTTTGTTCATGATCAGACTGCGGGATCAGTATGCCATGAACAAATATACCGGACTTTCCCAGGCTTTTGGATATCTAGCCCAGGCATCTGTAATAACAACTGAGGAGACCATTCCGATTGCTGGCAGCCAGAGTGAACCTGTAAGGCCTGCCGAGGTAAGGCAGGAGTTGATAGCACAGGAGCCCGAGGTAAGAAAGGAACCCGAAACAGTCAAAGCAGAGGAGGCTCCGACTACCACATTGCCCATAAAGGAGATCCCCGAAAAAGTTGAACAGGAAAACGTTCCGACTGCCAGGACGGAACCTCTTCCTTCTTCAGGCGATGAAATTATTTACCGCGTACAGTATCTGTCGGTTTCTCAGCCGAGAGGAGTCTCTGAAATTACCGTGGAAGGTGTTAAATACGACACCTATGAATATTATTACAACGGGGTTTACCGTTCCTGTGCGGGCGAATTCAGGACTCCGGGACCTGCTGTTGCTCTTCAGAATGCAATGAAACGCCAGGGTTATTCAGATGCCTTTATTGTAGCCTTCAGGAACGAAGAAAGACTTGCAGGGCTGCCTCAGCCGGCATCGTCACCACAGACCTCCGGACGGCCACAGGCTGAAACGGTAAAGACTCCTGTCAGACCGGCTGCGACACAGGCTGCCTCCCCCGATGGAATTATCTACCGTGTCCAGTTTGCATCCGTAAGTCAGCCTGGCACAATACCCGAAATCAATGCTGGAGGAATTACATATCCTACCTTCGAATACACCTATGCAGGCGCCATCAGGATATGTGCCGGAGAATTTTCCTCACGCGAGGATGCAGCTGCCCTTCAGAGAGCTCTCAAGGCAGGAAAATATCCTGATGCTTTTGTTGTGGCTTTCAGAAACAATGAAAGGATAGTAAATCCTTAAGCGGCCAGCCAACAGGACATTCTACATTTATTACAGGTAATCTGGCAGTTGATTAGCAGAAAAGGCCAATCACTTCAGGCTGTTTCGGGCATATTGAAGGTAGACATTGTTAAGGGGACAATAACCTGACTTTTTCACCTCTGCCTGACCATCGCCAAGGGCATACCTTAGAAATTCCACAATAACAGGATCAGATGGTTTGCCCATCGAACCTATTGTCAGTTCCCTGCAAAGAAGATCGGGATAAAATCCCAGCCACAAACTCCTGTGTCCTTCCTCCAGGGTTCTGAAAGGTACTTCAACCCTGTCAATCTTATCATCAAAATCAAGATCGCACGGCACTATCTGGATATCTTCTTTCCTTTCTCCCGATGCAACGTCGAAGGCATAGGAGAAGTTACAGAAGCCCAGGGCAAGGGGATCTTCCTGAATTCGCCTTATCATCTCCTCATCACCTTCAACGATTCTGCCTTTCAGATCGGAGGCTTTCTTATACAAGAAGGAGGCCCAAACATCTGAAGCACCTGCACCTTCCTCCCTTGTCAGAACAGAGATTTTGTCCTTCGAGTCTGAAGCAAGTATCTCGCCCCATGTCATTTGTTTTCCGGATGTAAAAACCTGCATGAATTCATCAGGACTTATTCCCTGGTCAAGTATCTTCTGAATATTCGGGTTTCTCTGGTTCACCACCGGAGCAACACCGTCCTTTGCAAGAGGTATCACCCAGATACCTGCGGTTGTCTCTTCGTCGGTCAGAGCCCTGGAAATCATAGCCAGATGGCAATTGCCGGAAAGAAGATCGGCTAATCCCTCTCCTGAACTAACCCTTGTAACCTCTATTTTTACGTCCGGATGGACAGTCATAAACTGTTCAGCCAGATGATTGACAAGAGGATAAAGAGCATATGCTCCGCTGATAGAAAAACTACCCTTCAGGTTTTCAGGAACACTCTCCGGAGCAGCAGAATCCATACTTGGGGGCTTTGGAGAATTACAGCTGAAGGCAATGCCAAGAATAATAAAACCAAGGTATCTTTTCATACAACAGGTTATTTTTCTTTTAAAGGTACAACTTTTGAGCTTGCATATCAACACTTTTCGGATTTTTATAGCTCATTTGGCTGAATTATGAATCAGGACTGATTATCAAAAAGCCAGCTCTCGCCGGAGATCATTACCAGCCTCACCGATAACCAGTTGCTCTTACTTTTTAATTATAGAGTCTTTCAAGATCCCCGTTGAACCGGATCACTTCCCCTGCATTGGTATCAGTATCATATCTTTTTCCCCGGCAGGTCAGGGAGAGATGGCAACCTGCCTCTGAAATCACTTTAACCGATGAAAGCCTTCCTCCTTCCCAGTCAAATTCCAGTTCAAATCCTCCACGGGCCCTTATCCCTCTTACATGGCCCTCTGGTATGTCGTCAGGCAGTGCTGGCAATAACTCAATCTCATCAAGATGGCTTTGAACAAGCATCTCTGCTATTCCGGCGGCTCCGCCAAAATTTCCATCTATCTGAAAAGGAGGATGTGCGTCAAAGAGGTTGGGATAGGATCCTCCGCCCGATGAACCTCCTCCGGTGTTTTCCGTTCTGGCTATGCCCTGCGGTCTGAGGAGCATCCGAACCATTTTCCATGCATGGTTGCCATCCCTGAACCTTGCCCAGAAATTTATTTTCCAGGCCAGGCTCCACCCGGTTCCCTCGTCCCCTCTTGCTTTAAGCGAGACCATCGCCGCTTCCCACAAATTTCTGGTTTCTAAATGGTTTATCTCATTTCCCGGAAAAACAGCCCAGAGGTGTGAAACATGCCTGTGCCTGTTCGCGGGATCGTCCTTATCCTCAAGCCATTCCTGGAGCTGTCCGAATCTGCCTGTCATGTTGGGTGCAATAAGAGGCATCATTGTGCGGAGAGTGTCTGCGAAACCTTTATCGGTCAACAGTATTTCGGAACTTTTTATACATGCCTTAAAAAGACTGCGTATTATCTGGTGGTCCATCGTTGGTCCGGCCACAAGACCTCCGTTCTCAGGTGAATTAGACGGGGTTGAGATTAAATATCCTGTTCCGGGATCCTTCACCAGAAATGCAGCATAGAAACGTGCAGCTCCTTTCATAACAGGCCATGCCTTCTCCCTGAGAAAAAGCGTGTCCAGGCTGTAAAGGAAATGTTCCCAGTAATGATGTGCCAGCCAGCCGCTTCCTGTCACCCAGATTCCATGATCAGAGGCATTTATGGGTGCAGCACCTCTCCAGAGGTCGGTATTATGGTGCAAAACCCAGCCCGGGGCATTATAATGATTAACAGCCACTTTTTCACCTGCAGGAACAATCTCTTCAACCATTCTGAAAAGTGCATCGTGGCACTCTGCCAGATTCAGAATCTCTGCAGGCCAGTAGTTCATTTCCGTGTTTATGTTAACGGTGTACTTGCTGTCCCATGATGGATCCGGCTTGTCGTTCCAGATTCCCTGGAGATTGGCAGGATAGGTTCCTTCGCGGCTGGACGCCAGAAGAAGGTATCGACCGTATTGAACGTAAATAGCTGCAAGCGAGTTGTCCATCCTTTCATCAATAAGCTCTATTCTCCTGTCGGTTGGAAGGTCTTCACCGGGAGGATCTCCGAGGAATATTGAAAACCTGCTGAAGTATTTGCTGTAATCTGCCACATGGTCGCTCCTTACAGGTCCGAAGCCTTTTTCAGTCGCTCTGGCTGTGCTTGCTTCTGTTCTTTGCCGTTCATCACCCGATACATCACTTGGATTCACGAAGCTGGTTGCAGCCGACAGCCACAAAACAGCTTCATCAGCCCTTTCAACATGTATTGTTCCTCCGTCTGCACTTATTTTGCCGCCCCGGGTTTCAACCTTCACAAGTGATCTTCCTCTCAGAACCCCGTCACTGACTTTGAAATCAAGAACCAGTGTTCCGTCCTCCCCGGTCGTGGACGAATATCCTTCATGGACGGCTGTCAGACTAACATCAAAGGTCACCATTGCCTTTTTGCCTGATGTTATTTTTATAACAATAACATTATCGGGATAGCTGGCGAAATACTCCCTTGTAAACTTTACTCCTCCGGTCGTGTAAGAGGTTTTGCATACTGCTTCGTTCAGGTTCAGCTCACGCCTGTAATCAGTTACCTGCGAATGTCCTGGGAACCTTAGCCAGAGATCGCCGAATGGCTGGTATTTTTTCTGCCTCAGAGGCTTGCTCATAAAATGTTCAAGAGCAAGTTTTTCAGCTTCCTCCTGTTTCCCTTCCCAAAGCAGCTGCCTTATCGTTCCCAGATATCTGTACGCATCACTGTTTGAATAGTCATGGGGTTCTCCTGTCCACAGAGTCTCCTCATTGAATTGAATATGATCCTCCTCCGTACCGCCGTAAATCATTGCCCCCAGCCTTCCGTTACCGACAGGGAGGGCCTCCTCCCATACCGAAGCCGGTTTGTCGTACCACAATTTCAATTCATCTTTCCTTGAGTTACATGATGCTGTTATACTGGCTGTTAAAGCAATCAATAATAGGTTTGCCGTTATTTTCATTATCAGAGGATTAATAGCTTCAAGATACAAACTTCTGAAATCAATGCCAACGAAGCAAAGATTTCCTTTTTCGGTGCAACGTTCCTGTTATTATTCTGTCTTTAGTCAGAAAGATGTATTAACAAAAATAAAAGGATATGAAAAATCTCAGGATCGCATTGGCTCTGTTTCTTGTTTTTGGAATCACGCTCTGTGCCGAAGGCCAGATAAGGAGGACAGTCACCGGGAACGGCAAAGTTGTAAGGCACGACCGGGAAGCCGGGAATTTCACAGGTCTGAGGGTAAGCAGCGGGATTGATGTTTACCTGAAGCAGGGAAGTGATGAAACTATATCTGCTGAGGCAGATGAGAACCTGCACGAATACATCCTCACGGAGATAAGGGATGGAGTTCTTCATGTTTATACAGAAGTCAACATCAGGCATTCTGAAATGAAGAGGGTATATGTGACCATGAAGGATATCAGGTCGCTCAGGACCTCGAGTGCCGGTGATATTATAGGAGAGACTCCGGTAAAAACTGATGAACTTGAACTTTCGGCCACCAGTGCGGGAGATATCAAGCTGGAGGTATATGCCCGTTTTATTGAGGCTGACATAAGCAGCTCAGGCGATGTTACCCTTACTGGTGAAGCTGATAAGCTCGACGCCGATCTAAGCAGTGCAGGCGATCTGAATGCTTTCGGTCTCGAAGTCAGGGAAGCCGATGTATCAGCATCAAGTGCCGGCGATGCCAGTATCAATGTAGTTGAAAGGCTCAGGGCAAGAGCTTCCAGTGCAGGCGACATAAACTACAGGGGTAATCCGAAATACATCGATGCCCATTCGTCGAGTGCGGGCAGCATAAGCAGAAAATAAACAGGTTCCGTATATAACAGATTAGATAAGCCGGAGGAGATAAGCTTCCGGCTTTTTGCTATTTTTGCAGGATACTTAATGTTTTTATAATTTTTATTTTAATGAAAGAAAATATAAGCATCAACCTGAGAAACGTTGAAAGTTTTGTGTCGTATGAAGAAATAATCGCACTTGCACAGCAGTCGGTGAGGCATCTTGAAAGCCTCAACAAAGGAACAGGGCCGGGAAGCGATTTTCTGGGCTGGATGACCCTTCCGGATGACATTCTCCCCCAGCTCGACAGAATTGAGGAAACAGCCAGACGTCTCAGGTCGATTTCTGACCTCACCGTTATTGTGGGGATCGGAGGTTCATATCTCGGGTCAAAAGCTGTAATTGAAGCCTTGACTCATTCGTTCTGTTCACTTCGTAATGAAAAGCATCACGAGATCCTTTTTGCCGGACAGAATATTTCCGAAGACTATCTGAGTGAGATGCTTGAGATCCTTGATGCAAGGAATTACTCTGTTGTAGTGATCTCCAAGTCGGGTGTGACGACTGAGCCAGCTATAGCTTTCAGGATCGTCAGGAATCATCTTGAGAAAAAGCTTGGCAGGGAAGCTGCATCGGAAAGGATTGTGGCAATAACCGATAGCAGGAAGGGAGCCCTTCGTCCGCTTGCAGATGCAAACGGCTATGAAACATTCGTTATTCCCGACAATATCGGGGGAAGATACTCGGTTCTTACACCTGCAGGGCTTCTTCCCATAGCACTCAGCGGCCTCGACATAAGGCAGCTTGTTGAGGGTGCCAAATCGATGGAACTGCTCACCCGGAACAACAGGGATGCCTCATCAAACATTTCTCTTATCTATGCTGCCGCAAGGAATCTTATCCTTCAGAGCGGCAGGACAACCGAGATAATGGTGAGCTTTACACCCAAGCTTCATTATTTCGCTGAATGGTGGAAACAGCTTTACGGAGAGAGTGAAGGAAAGGACGGTAAGGGTATTTTCCCGGCTGCTGTTGACTTCACCACCGATCTGCATTCTCTTGGCCAGTATATCCAGGATGGTCAGAGAATCATGTTTGAGACAGTATTGTCGGTATTAATCCCCTCGAGGACCCTTACCGTACCTTACCAGGATGATAATGCCGATCAGCTCAATTATCTTGCAGGACAGCGACTGTCGGAAGTTGACCATAATGCTGAGGCAGGGACTATACTTGCCCACCACGATGGCAACGTTCCGGTAATAAAGCTTGAAATCCCGGAACTTACCGAGTACTATGTCGGACAGCTTTTTTATTTCTTTGAGCTGGCCTGTGCAGTAAGCGGTTATATTCTCGATGTCAATCCATTCGACCAGCCCGGGGTTGAAGCCTATAAGAAAAACATGTTTGCTCTTCTCAACAAACCCGGCTATGAGGAAGCGGGCAGGAAACTCAGAGAAAGACTTGAGGAATAATAATATTATAAGGATGAAAATCGAACTTAGAAAAGACTTCAAATGGTCTCTTGTGGTACCTTCGAGCATGGGGGTCCGCATCACTCCGCTAAATGGCCAGCCGGTTCATTGCAGCGATCTTTTCCGAATGCAGGTTACCAGCGCTGAGACGAATGTAGCCAGCATCCCTTCATTTCTGGGACTTCCGGTTAAAGTTCTTACAACCTTTGTCAAGGACAGTCCGATAGCCCGGATGATAAAAGACAATCTTTCCCTGAGGCACATTTCCTATGAAGGTGTTGATGTTGACCAGGGAGGCCCCTGGGGTTACCGTCATCAGTTCAATATTGCCGATAGCGGTTATGGCTCAAGAGGTCCCAGGGTTCAGAACGACCGTGCAGGAGAAGTAGGAAGGACCCTTAATGTCAAGGACTTTGATCTTTCAAGGCTTTTCGGCTCTGAAGGAGTTCAGATTCTTCACCTGTCGGGGCTTATCGCCGCTTTGTCATCCGAGACCAGCAACTTCTGTCTCGAACTGGCCAGAGCAGCAAAAAAACACGGTACAAGGATCTCGTTCGACCTTAATTACAGGGCTTCTTTCTGGAAGGACCGGGAAAAAGAGCTTTCAGCCACATTCAGGGAGATCGCAGGGATCTCAGATATCCTTGTCGGCAATGAGGAAGATTTTCAGCTATGCCTTGGAATTGCAGGTCCGGAAGAAGGCGGCAAGGACCTTGCATCGAAGATAGACAGCTTCAAAGAAATGATATCCAGGGTCAAGAAGGAGTTTCCCTCCACTTCAGTTTTTGCCACCACGCTGCGCCAGGTGATAAGCACCAATGAACATCTCTGGGGTGCGATAATGCTTGCTGGTGAGGAATGGTTTACCGTTGAGCCACGTGAAATACATGTTCTCGATCGTATCGGAGGAGGTGACGGTTTTGTAGGCGGACTTCTTTATGCCATTCTTAAGGGCTGGGAACCGGCGAAATGGATCCAGTTCGGATGGGCAACAGGAGCTCTGGCCACAACTGTACTGACAGACTATGCACAGCCTGCCGATGAAGAACAGGTATGGAGCATATGGAAAGGGAATGCCAGGGTAAGGCGCTGATGATTAAGGATTAAAAAATGAAGCTGTCTTATCAGGCACTGAAAACCTGTAAGACAGCTTCATTCTTTCAGACCAGTTTGTGTTTCTTCACAAATTCATCAATAACCTGTGAGAGGTTAGGTTCACCAATCTCCTGAAGGTCATAATATACCCTCGTATTAGGTTTTGTGATCTTTATGATCCTGTTCAGGTCGATGGGTGTTGCAATCACAACACTATCACAGTCAGTATTATTGATTGTTGTCTCAAGGTCTTTAAGCTGCTGCTCTCCATAGCCCATTGCAGGGAGGAGAGTTCCTATGCCCGGATAAAGGCGAAAGGTCTCGCTTAACCTGCCTACGGTATAAGGCCTGGGGTCGACAAGTGCGGAGGCTCCGAATTTACGGGCAGCAACCACTCCTGCTCCTATTTTCATCTCACCGTGAGTAAGGGTCGGACCGTCCTCAACAACGAGAACTCTTTTCCCTCTTATAACCGAGGCATCATCAACTTTTATGGGAGAAGCTCCATCGACAACAACTGCATTATGATTTACCTTTTCAATGCTTTCCCTTACAGTCTGAACGGCTTCAGGAGCAGCTGAGTCTATTTTGTTGATAACCACCACATCGGCCAGCCTGAGAGTCACTTCGCCCGGATAGTATGAGAGTTCGTGTCCGGCCCTGTGCGGGTCGGTAACGGTAATCATAAGATCAGGTTTATAAAACGGGAAGTCGTTATTCCCGCCATCCCATATAACCACATCACATCCTTTGGGGTCTTTTTCGGCTTCACGGAGAATAGCTTCATAATCAACCCCTGCATAAATAACGTTACCTCTTACCACATGCGGTTCATATTCTTCCATTTCTTCCACGGTGCAGTTGTGTTTTTCGAGATCTTCAACAGTGGCAAATCTCTGCACCTTTTGTTCAACCAGGTTACCGTAAGGCATGGGATGGCGCACTGCGACAACTTTCAGGCCTTTCTCCATAAGAAGTTCTATAACCCGCCTTGAAGTCTGACTCTTGCCGCATCCCGTACGGACTGCACCCACGGCGATCAACGGCTTTACGCTTTTGACCATCGTGTCAGCAGGACCCAGAAGAACGAAGTTCGCTCCTGCTGCATTTACAATGGCTCCCACAGCCATTACTTTCTGGTATGTGACATCACTGTATGAAAAGACACAGTCGTCCACCTTATACTTTTTTATCAGTTCAGGCAGATTTTCCTCGGCGAATACTGGTATCCCCTCCGGGTAGAGCTGTCCGGCAAGTTCAGGAGGATATTTCCTTCCATCAATATCAGGGATCTGTGCTGCCGTAAAAGCAACAACATTGTAGTTTTCATTATCCCTGTAACAGGTATTGAAATTATGGAAATCCCTGCCAGCAGCTCCGATTATTATTACGTTCTTTCTGGACATATATCCTCCTTCTTTTGTTTATAATTTATTAATACTAAAGTCGTTTAATCCTTATAAGTAAAGTGACAAATTTATAATTTGCATACTTAAAATCCGAGGATTTAGATCTGTTTTTTGTAATATCGCTTCTCGCACTTAGTGTACTGTTTTATAGCATATTAACAGGGACTTCCCCGGTTTGTGAAAACATGTTAAAGAAAATGTTTTTCAACATACCGGGTTGAAATAAATTCTTTGTACTATTATGCTGCAATATGAATGTTCTGGCCCACATATATCTGTCCGGTGATTCTGAAAAGATAATAATCGGGAACTACATAGGCGATTATGTAAAAGGGAGGGACTATCTGAAGTATCCTGAGGCTATAAGGAAGGGCATCATTCTTCACAGGCACATTGATGAATTTACCGACCGCCATCCTGTCGTACATCGAAGCAAAATTTTCTTTACAAGGAAGTACCACAAGTACTCGGGAGTGATAACTGACATAATCTATGATCATTATCTCACCAAGGAATGGAATTTTTTCTCAAGAAGGCCCCTTGAGAGTGTTACCTACAATTTTTACAGGGCTATGGTTAACAATTTCGATATCCTGCCTGAGAATGTAAGGAAGATGATGCCTTTTTTCATTATCAACAACTGGATTGAGGAGTATCAGACCATCCCCGGGATCAGGCATGTTCTTAGTACATTAAGCAAAAGATCATCCCTTCCAAACGAAACACGTTTTGCCATTAAGGCGCTTAGGAAGAATTACTATTCACTTCTTGACGACTTTATGGAGTTCTTTCCCCAGCTTATCGATTATGTGGAAAAGGATTTCGGAATAGAGATCTCGCACAGGATTACCTATCCTTTCTGATCAGACAAGATATTCGGTACGGCTGGCATCAAGTCTGAGAAAAATAAACAACAATATTGTAAAGCCCCACAGTGAGCTGCCTCCGTAGCTGAGAAAAGGAAGAGGTATACCTATAACGGGTACAATTCCGATCGTCATCCCGATGTTTATAAAGAAATGTATGAACAAAATTGAAACAACGCCATAGCCGTACATTCGCGAGAAGTCGGATCTCTGGCGTTCAGCGAGGAATATCAGCCGGAGAAGAAGGAAAAGATACAGTCCGATTGTTACAAAGGAACCCAGGAATCCCCATTCTTCCCCGATGGTGCAAAAAATGAAATCCGTACTCTGGGCGGGAACAAACTTGAACTTGGTCTGCGTTCCCCTCAGATATCCCTTACCGGCAACGCCTCCTGAACCGATTGATATTATCGACTGGTTGACATTGTAACCAGTACCGTGAGGGTCAGACTTTATCCCGAGCATGATCTCCACCCTCTCCTTCTGATGCGGTTTCAGGAGCCTGTTGAATGCGAAATCGACCGAATTGACAAAAATTAGACTGCCTGCAAGGAAAATATAAATAATAATAAGAGACATTGCCTTTTTGTTGTAGAAATAAGCGGCATAGGCAAATCCTGCAAGGATGACCGTAATGAACAGAATATCGGAATCGTCAAGTTTCTTAATGACCAGGTGATTGAAAAAATAAACCATTAGAAGGATTAGTACAAATATCCCTGCTCCCATAAGCCACACATTCCTACTCCTTGCGGCAAACCAGCCCAGGGCGAAGGCGACAGCGGTCAGTGCAAGGAAGAGATACAGATTATTCACCAGCAGGGTAAGGAAAAAAAGAAAGAGCATTATAATACCCGAGATAAAGATATAGCTGCTCATTCCTTCCCGGAAAAGAACAATAAAAAGAGCAAAGAATACAACTGCTGATCCCATATCTGGCTGAAGCATCACAAAAAGTGCCGGAAGGATGATTATCCCGCTGGCAATTGAAAAGACCCTGAACCTGTAATGGTCATGCTTCCTTGAATTAAGATAGGCCGCAAGCGCCAGGGCTGTGGCGAATTTGGCGAATTCCGAAGGCTGAATGCCAAATGACCCTATCTGAAACCATGATTTTGCACCGTTTATATCCTTGCCAACAATAAGTACCAGCAAAAGTGTGAATATCAGTCCAGCATAGATGAAATATGAGAAAAAGAAATAAAATCTTGTATCGGTCACAACAACAAATACGGCAATAACAAGGGTTGCGATAATCCAGATGAACTGTTTTCCATATCTCTGCGAGAAATCCAATATTCCCGTATGCTCCTCATTATAAACAGCCGCATAGATATTCAGCCAGCCTATTATCACCATCACAAGAAAAACAAGGATAGAAGGCTTATCGAGTCTGTTCCATATGTTAATGTTCCGTGTCACTGCCGATAAGATCTAGTCCCAGCATTCTTTCTTCAAGAGCTTTGTTGGTTATTTCCCCCTTTATGTACTTCTCGATCATAAGGCTTGCCACAGGGGCCGCATATGTGGCCCCGAAGCCGGCGTTCTCCACAAAAACAGCGATAGCGATCACAGGATCATCTTTCGGGGCAAAGGCGACAAACACTGAATGGTCGTCTCCATGGGGGTTCTGGGCTGTTCCGGTCTTGCCGCAGACAACAATGTCCTTCAGTGCGGCGATTCTGGCAGTAGCCCCTCCTTCTCCGTTCACTGCTTCTTCCATGCCCTTTATGACAGCTTCGAAGTTGGAAGTATCGATATTCACAACCTGCTTTTCAAGGAATTTCTGGTCGATAGGGCGTTCATGACTTATCGACTTGACTATGTGTGGTATATAATAGTAACCCCTGTTTGCAAAGGCTGCAGTCATATTAGCCATCTGAAGCGGTGTGGTTTCTATTTCTCCCTGGCCTATCGACATGGATATCACATTAAGGGCCTTCCATTTTCCCTTGCCGTAATACCTGTCAAAATAAGCTGTCGATGGAACCAGTCCCTGAAGCTCGTTTGTAAGCTCAATCCCCAGTTTCTTTCCAAAGCCGAACGCGTTCAGGTACTCTTTCCATTTAACATAAGCATCAGCAATGGAAGGGTAAACGGGATTTTCGAGTATCCGCCTGAAAGTCTGGCAGAAATAGGAGTTGCATGAATTTGAAATTCCGTGGATCAGATCGAGAGGTGAGCTGTGGGAGTGACAACCGACAAAAAGATATCCATTATTGCAGCCGAACAGTGTGGTGGGAGAAATGACGTTCTCCTGAAGGCCGATAAGTCCGTTGATCGGCTTAAATGTCGATCCGGGAGGATATTTCGCCTGCACCGCCCTGTTAAAAAGGGGCTGAAGCACTGTGTCGGAGCTGAGTCTGGTAAAGTTCTCCGAACGAACTCTTCCAACAAGAAGGCCCGGATCGTATGACGGTGCGGATACCAGAGCGAGGATCTCACCTGTTTTTGGCTCAAGTGCAACGATACTTCCGGTTTTATTACCCATAAGTTTCTCCCCATACTCCTGAAGATCCATGTCGATGGTTGCGACTATATCCTCGCCCTGGACTGCTACAGTGTCAAGCCGCCCGTCAGCGTATGAGCCCTTAATCCTGCTGTATACATCGACAAGGTATATCTTTACTCCCCTCCTGCCCCTTAATTCCTTCTCATAAGCCTCCTCAATTCCCAGCTTTCCGATATAATCTCCCGGTTTATAATATGGTTCTTTTCGTATCTGGGCTTCATCAACTTCGCTGACATATCCCAGAAGATGGGCAGCTATTGGTCTGGAGTATTTTCTAAGTGTCCTTGGCTGAACATAGAAGCCTGAAAATTCAAACATCTTTTCCTGAAGCCTGGCATACGATAGNNAGCCTGGCATACGATACGGCTGATATCTGTTTCAGGAACACTGAAGGCGCTCTCCTCGAATAGGCAACTGCAGCTCTCATCCGTTCGGTAAACGACTCCTTTGTTATGTCAAGCAGAGAGCACAGATATGCAGTGTCAATCTCTGTTACCTGGGCTGGAACAACCATCAGATCATATGCAGCCTGATTATCGACAAGCACCTTTCTGTTTCTGTCGTAGATCAGTCCTCTTGCAGGATACTGCGTCACATATCTAAGGACGTTGTTTTCGGCTGAAAGCCTGTAGGTGTCTTTCACCACCTGAATCACGAAAAGCCTTATCAGAAGTACAAGCGAGGCCATTATAATGACAGCCATTACAACATATTTCCTGCTTATGAATTCATTTTTCATGACTTACACTTACCTGCCTTTCCGGTAATACTCGATCAGAAGCACAAAACCAAGGGTAAAGACTGAACTAAGCAGTATCCTCAGTATGGTCCTGAAAAAATCCGTCAAACGGAATACCTCAACAAAGAAAAGGGTTGTATGGTGAATAACAATTATTATTGCAGCATAAGTAAAGAACCATCTGAATCCGTACGCAAGCATCGAAAGGTCTGATCCCGATTCATATCCGTCGCGAGGAGCGATAAGCCTAAGTACATAAGGACGTGCGAAGCCTGCCATAACAGTTGCGGAAGCATGCATCCCCGGCGAGCCTGAGAACAGATCCACCACAAGGCCCGTTAAAAAGGAAATAAGGAGCAAAGCCCAGGCAGGTGTTACAGAGGGAAGAAGAAGAATGATCATTATATAAACGTACGGGTTGACAAAGCCGCTGAACTGAATGTTATTCATGACCAGAAGCTGAAAAAGAATCAGCACCACAGCTATAACTCCGAATCTGAGAGCAGAATTTATCATTGAAACTGATTTTCCAGACCGAGCCTTTCCGTCCTTTTCAGGCTGCCTATGACATCTACATAAGCCAGCTTCTTGAAATCAGTGAAAAGTCCCACCCTGATGAAATAGAAATCGCTTCCGCTGGGTTTAACCTCTGTTACCGTACCTATTCCGATCCCTTCCGGAAAGATTGCGGAGTAGGATGTTGTTTCGATAGTATCTCCAACATTGACACTAATATGCTGGGGGATATCATTCAGGACAGCGCTTCGGTAACTCCGGCCATCCCAGCTAAGTGATCCGAAGTATCCGTTTGTTTTTATCCTCGCACTAACCCTGAAATCGAGGTTCAGCAGCGAGATAGCGACCGAAAAGTTCCCTGAGCATCCTACAACTATTCCGGCAACACTGTTACCGCTTGTGACGGCCATATCAACCTTTATTCCCTGAAGGGTGCCCTTGTCTATTGTGAAATAATTCTTCTGCTTGTTTACCGAGTTGTTTATAACCTTGGCTGAGATAAAATGAAATTCCTGATGGTTTGCTGTGTCGTTCACCTGGATTATCCTGGTGTCGCCGCCCCTCTCCATCTGCTTCAGGCTGTTTTTCAAAAGGGCGTTCTCTGAAGCCAGCTGCAAATTTATATCCCTGAGGTTAAAATAGTTCCGGGCATTACTGATCCTTTCGTTGAAGCCTCTTGTAATACCTGTCATAGTTTTAACCATCCGCGAATTATGGTATTCGTTATTACCCGTAAGCAAAATCAACGAAATTCCCTCCAGAATCAGAAACACAATCAGGTTATTGTATCTTAACAGAAAGTTCAGGAGGGTTCTCATTCTCTCTTCCGGCTTATCTCATAAGGAAAGGAAATTTATCCACGTTTTTCAGTGCCACCCCTGTTCCTTTCGCCACTGCATGAAGCGGATCCTCAACGACATTGAAATTGATATTGATCTTATCCGAGAGTCTTTTATCCAGTCCTCTCAGAAGGGCACCTCCGCCGGCAAGATAAATTCCCTTGTTGACAATGTCCGCATAGAGTTCGGGAGGAGTCTGCTCGAGAACATTCAGAAGTGCAGCTTCGACTTTTGTAAGCGATTTATCGAGGCAGTAGGCTATTTCCTGATATGAGATCGGAATTTCAATAGGAAGTGATGTCATGATATTTGGCCCTCTTACAATATAGTCAGGGGGTGGATTGTCAATATCAGGAAGAGCCGCTCCCACGGCTATCTTGATGTCTTCGGCGGTCCTTTCACCTATCTTTATATTATGCTGATGCCTCATGTACGACTGAATGTCGGCTGTGAATCCGTCTCCCGCTATCCTTATCGATTTGTTGCACACTATTCCGCCGAGGGCGATCACTGCTATTTCCGTTGTACCGCCTCCGATATCAACAACCATTGATCCTTCGGGGGCTTCGACATCAAGTCCTATTCCTATGGCAGCTGCCATTGGCTCGTATATCAGATATACATCGCGTCCGCCTGCATGTTCTGATGAATCCCTTACGGCCCTGAGTTCCACCTCAGTGCTTCCTGATGGTATGCAAACAACCATTTTCAGGGAAGGGGTGAAAAATCTCGGACCGGTATTTATCATCTTGATCATACCCCTGATCATCAGTTCGGCTGCGTTGAAATCAGCAATAACACCATCACGGAGAGGCCTGACAACCTTAATGTTCTCATGTGTCTTTCCGTGCATCTGCCTGGCCATTTCACCGATAGCGATCAGTTTTCCCGTGTTCTTGTCAATCGCTACAATGGAAGGCTCATCTACAACTATCTTGTCGTTATGGATTATTATTGTATTAGCTGTTCCCAGATCAATTGCAATCTCCTGTGTCAAAAACGAAAAAAGTCCCATCTACTGAGAAAATTAATTTATTGTTAGTGTTTAAAATGTCTTTTTCCTGTAAATACCATAGCCACATCGTTGGCCGAACAAAACTCTATAGAATCCCTGTCCCTCACTGAACCCCCGGGCTGAACTATTGCTGTTATCCCTGCCTTATAAGCAATCTCGACGCTGTCGGCAAACGGGAAGTAAGCATCTGAAGCAAGTACAGCTCCCTTAAGATCGAAACCGAATGAACGGGCCTTTTCAACTGCCTGTTTCAAAGCATCAACCCTCGATGTCTGTCCTATACCGCTCGCGCACAGTTGCAGGTTTTTTGCCAGCACGATGGCATTCGACTTGCTGTGCTTCACTATCTTGTTTGCAAACACCAGGTCTTCAAGTTCTGAAGGTGTTGGCGATTTTGAAGTAACGGTTTCCATATCCCCGGCCATCTCAGTGCTGTTGTCTTTTTCCTGCCAGAGGACTCCGTTCAGTACAGACCGGTAATTATAGAGGTTTCCGGCCTTATCCTTCCTTCTGAGAATGATCCTGTTTTTCTTCTGCATCAGAATATTGAGAGCATCCTCAGAGAACCCGGGAGCGATGATGATCTCAAAAAATAGCTTGTCGATCTCTGCAGCTTCAATGGCTGTTATCTGAACATTGCATGCAATAACTCCTCCGTAAGCCGAAACCGGGTCGCATGCCAGTGCATCCTTCCAGGCATCTGAAGGATTTTTGCGTGAAGCAACCCCGCAGGCATTGTTGTGTTTCACGATAACAAAAGTCGTTTCGTCAAATTCATCCAGCAGGCCCAGCGAAGCGTCTATATCGAGAAAATTGTTGTATGATATCTCTTTCCCGTGAAGCTTGTCAAACACCTGCTGATGATCACCGTAGAAGACCCCTTTCTGATGAGGATTTTCGCCGTACCTGAGCCTGAATGATGTATTGATACTTTCCCTCAGGACATCAATACCGGCTTCCCTGTTAAAATACTTAAAGATGGCTGTATCGTAATTCGAGGAGGTTTGAAAAGCCTGAGCTGCGAAAAAACGCCTGTCTTCAAGCGAGGTATAACCATTCTTCTCCTTAAGGAGTGCAAGCAGGGAATCGTACTGGGAGCTGTTCGATACTATCACTACATCTTTATAGTTCTTTGCTCCTGCCCTGATAAGGGAAATTCCTCCTATATCGATCTTTTCAATTATTTCCTGTTCGTCATCAACCAGTCTAACTGTTTCCTCGAAAGGATAAAGATCAACAATTACAAGGTCAATTTCAGGTATCGAGTATTGTTCGAGCTGCCTGATATCTTCTTCATTTTCCCTTCGTGCCAGAATACCCCCGAATACCGAGGGATGGAGAGTTTTGACCCGTCCTCCGAGAATTGAAGGGAATGTTGTCAGGCTTTCCACAGTTTCTGCAGGGACTCCCAGCTCCTTTATGAAACTGTAGGTTCCCCCTGTCGAGTATATTTTTATGTTGAGACTGTTCAGTATCCGGACAATGGCTTCAAGACCATCCTTGTAATAAACTGAAATCAGTGCACTGTTGATCCTTTTAGTACTCATAATGTGATTTTTATGACAGGCATCCCCCTGCAATTACAGGCGGTTAAAAATAGACAAATTTTTATTATCCTCAATACAAAATAATTAGGAATATTATGTAAGCCGGCTTCAGGCTTACAAATAAAAGGATTTTCTTACCTTTGACATTCCATTCAAAACAAAGACAGAGTTGAAAACATCTTTACGGCTTTTAAGAGAAGGCTTCCTGTTTGCTGTCAATTCCGTGATTATCAATAAACTCCGGACCTTTCTCTCTCTTTTTGGAATTACTATAGGTATCTTCTGCATAATCTCGGTCTTCACGGTCCTCGACTGGATGGAGAAATCGATCCGCGACAGCATCAACTCAATGGGAAGCAATGTGATCTATGTTCAGAAATTTCCATGGTCGTTCAGCAGCGATCTTGCATGGTGGGACATAATAAGGTGGCCAGCCATTTCCATGGATGACTTCAGGGCCTTATCGGACCGTTCCCCGAAGACTGAAGCTATTTCCTTTATAGCCGCCAAAGCCGACCGGATAAAATACAAAAACAATGTGGCCAATGATGCTGTGATTGCTGCCGTAACGGCCGACCTTGAGAATGTTGTGAACTTCGAGATTGAAAAAGGCAGGTATTTTTCACCCTATGATATAACCAACGGAGCAAAAGTTGCTGTTCTGGGTGCTGAAGTTGCGGAGAGGCTTTTTGACGACAGCGATCCAATTGGCAGAGAAGTAAAAATTGCAGGTTACAAATCCGTTATCATCGGTGTCCTGAGAAAGGAAGGTCAGGGAGGGATAAGTCTCAGCAATGTAGATCAGCTTACATTGATCCCTCTCAATTTCGGAAGGAATTTCATCAACTTGAGAAACCGGTCTATCGATTCACAAATAATCATGAAAGCAAGGAACGGGGTCTCGGCACAGGAGCTTTCCGATGAGGCAACGATGGTTTTAAGGGCTGCAAGGAGGCTCAGGCCGACTGAGACTTCCAACTTCTCGGTAAACACAGCAACAATGCTTTCCCAGGGCTTTGAGGCCGTGTTCAAGGGTATTAACATAGGAGGATGGATAATAGGATGCTTTGCAATCCTTGTCGGGGGTTTCGGTATAGCGAACATAATGTTCGTTTCCGTGCGGGAAAGGACGAATATTATTGGAATTCAGAAGGCCCTGGGGGCAAAAAGGTCGTTTATCCTTCAGCAGTTTCTTACCGAATCGGTTCTGCTCTCGCTTACTGGAGGCTTTCTCGGGCTTATTCTGATTTTCCTCGGGACTGTTGTAATAAATTACCTGTACGATCTTAACATGTTTCTTACGGTCGGGAATATTGTTCTCGCCCTCTTCATATCCGGACTTATTGGCATTGTTGCGGGCTATGCCCCGGCAAGTTCCGCTGCTAGGATGAATCCGGTTGATGCAATGGGATTCTCATTCTGAATTAGCCTCAACCCAGTTTGTGAGTCCTGCAAAATCCTCCACGGAAAGCTGTTCAGGCCTCAGGTTAAGAAGAGGATTATCATCATTCGTAAGGTTAAAAGAATATCTGAGGGAGTTTCTCAGAGTCTTTCTGCGTTTATTGAAACCCGCTTTAACCACTTTAACAAAAAGACTCTCATTACAACCAATACTTTGGTTATCATTCCTCTTCAGCCTGATAACTCCCGACTGCACCTTGGGAGGTGGTGAAAACAGTGTATTTGACACGCTGAACAGGAACTCAGCAGAATACCAGGCCTGGATCAGGACACTGAGGATCCCGTAGACCTTTGATCCTGGCGGAGAACAGATTCTCATTGCAACCTCTTTCTGGAGCATCGCAACTACCTCGGTAATCTTTTCCCTGTGATCAAGTATTTTAAAAAGTATCTGGCTCGAAATATTATAGGGAAGGTTTCCGACAACTGCCAGCTTTCCTGCAAAAGAAGTGTCAATGTCGTATTTCAGGAAATCCCCTGCAATAATATTGCCCAGTTCCGGAAAATTCTCCTTAAGAAAATGAAGCGATTCATTGTCTATCTCAATAACCCTGAAATCAGCAAATTCTCTTTTCAGGAGGAAGTTAGTAAGTATTCCTGTTCCGGGGCCGATCTCCAGGACACTCCCGTATCCCTTCCCTGTAAGGGAATCTGCAATTCGCCGTGCTGTTTCCCGGTCCTTCAGGAAGTGCTGTCCCAGATTCTTTTTCGGATAAACCCTGGTCATGTCAAACCTGTAAGAGCTCGCGTCCGAATTTCCTCCAGATCGGAAGCCTGAGCGATTCAAGAAATACAATGAAGCGTTTAAGTACGTTGAAGTAAAGGGTAAAAAACAATCCTACAGTCATAATCCAGATCGCTATGACATTAAAAAGCAGGGTGTCAACCCTCATATTCCCGAGCTGTTTGAAGGGAGCATAGAAATGTGCCCGACCATACCTTGACCCCGGTTTCATCAGGACCGGATCAGCTTTTTGTATCAGCTTCCTGTCGGTTTCATATATCTTACTTGTACTAAGCCGGTTAAGAACCATATTTGCCAGGCTCTCGTTGTAGTCTGCCTCCCTGAGTTTCTGAAACTCGGCAGCTCCGATCCTTTCGGTAATGGCATTTACGAGCGAATCCTTGCGGTCCTGGAAGATCCTATTCCTTGCCCGGACCACCGTTGTGACCGAATCGACATAACTCTTGGTCTCGTCTGCAATAAAGTCGCTAAAATCTTCGTAATTCAGGCTGGAGAACCATGTGCCGGGTCTGACTCCGGTTTCAGCAGCAAGCTCGTTAATATGGAAATTCAGCTTTCTGAGATTCTTCCTTGAATAACTTTCATATTCAGGGTTTTTGCCTGCCATACGGCATTCGTCGGCTTTAACTTTAAGTGTCGGTAGAAGGAATGAAGTATACCAGCCAGTCTGGCTTATTACCATATCGTATTCAAAGAAGGGCCTTTCAAACCTGTTGTTTTTAAACTCTTCCACCATAAGGGCTTCATACGCCCATCTGGTAACCATGGCATCGCCTATAACCGGAACATATACTTTTTTGCTAATTGATTTGTGCAGGTCGTCGAATTTTATCATTGCACCTCCAAGAAGCAGCATGGGTACAAGCAGAAGAGGTATCAGAATGTATATGCTCACTGCTGTTCTCATGCCTGCCGAAATATTAAGTCCGAGCATGTTCCCGAAACAGGCTGTGGAAAAAAGAATAAGCCATTGTTGCAAAAGCATCCCCCGTACCCCGAGAAGCGTGTTCGCCACTAGCACGAACGACAAGGCCTGAATTGCGGAAAGGATGAACAGGAAATTGATTTTTGAGTAGAGATAGCTTGAACGGCTGATATTAAGGAATTTTTCTCTCTCAAGTATCTTGCGATCCCTGAAAATCTCTTCAGCGCTCACTGTCAGCCCCACGAAGAGAGCGACAATAATTGCCATGAAAAGAAATACCGGATAGTTCTTGTTCCCCCCGAAGGTATAGACAACCCCGTCGCTGTACTTCGAGAGAAAACCAAGTATGAAGGCAAGAAGGGGAACTTCGAGGAGGTTTATGGTCATATACTGGCTGTCGGCCAGTTTCCGTTTGACATTTCTTTTAACGAAGGTCTTAAGCTGTTCAATTTTGGCAGGTACCCTGAAGTTGCTTTGAGGAAGCTTAATTTTCTGAGGATCGGAATCAAACGAAGGCATCATCTTCCTCCTGTATTTATCATGCCACTCCTGGGGATTGACCTGCCTTTCCTTTCCCGGATGACCGGCGTTGTCAATAACCTTCACCTCAACGATATGGAGGATGCTTTCAGTCTCGATATTGCCGCAGTTGGGGCATTCGCTCTCGGCTGCATTTGCCTGGGAGGTTTCGGTTTTGAAATACACGAGGGCTTCAACTGGGTCGCCGTCGTAAATCATATAGCCCCCCTTATCGAGAATCCATAGCCTGTCGAACATCTTCAGGATGTCTGATGAAGGCTGGTGGATTATTGTAAAAACAAGTTTCCCTGCAAGTGCCTGATTCTTAAGAAGGCTCATTACCTTTTCGCTGTCGAACGATGACAGGCCCGAGGTAGGCTCATCCACAAAAAGGACCCCGGGTTCCCTCATAAGCTCCAGTCCAATATTGAGTCTCTTTCGCTGCCCTCCGCTGACCTTCTTATTCATCACATCGCCTACCTGAAGATCACGTATCTCATACAGGTCGAGATCCTGGAGTACCTTGTCGACGGTCTGGTTCAGTTGCTCCTCATTATAATCCCCGAAACAGAGTTTTGCATTGAAGTAAAGGTTCTGATATACGGTCAGTTCCTCGATTAGCATATCGTCCTGGGGGACGAAGCCGATAAGACCGGTCAGTTTATCTGACTCCGTATGAAGATCATACCCGTTTATATATATATTACCGGAAGTAGGTTTTGTCTTGCCGTGAAGCAGGTTCAGCATGGTTGTCTTACCTACGCCGCTTCCTCCCATCAGTCCGATAAGGTTTCCCGACTCGATCCTGAAGTTCATCTTCTTGACTCCGTTATCAGAATTCTTGAAGAGATATTCTATTTCGCGTCCCTCAAATACTATTTTTTCCTGAAACCTTCTTGTAACGAATTTCTTGTAGATCCTCGAATAATAGATTGGTTCTATTCCCGGTCCCTTGATGTTGACTCCCCTCTCAAGGAGATATGGCCTGCAGGCGATAATGTCGCGCCCTTTGAAATAGAGGGCCAGAGTGCCGTCGTAGGTCAGGATCAGCGAGCCGGTGCTTTCAATATGAAGAACGAACAGATGACCCTTGAATCCTTTGATCCTGATATGCCGCCAGGTTTCATAATTTTTGTAATTAGCTGAAGCCCAGTATTTAGGATTTTCATTTTCAATAACGAGCACGCAATCGGGAGAGACGTCATCGTAGGTTTTTCTAACCATGAAAGCGATGGCATTGTCATATTCCTTCTTCGAAATACTGAATGTCCTTGCAACAATGTCGATGATTGTCTTTTCCTGCTCGGAGATAAGACCGTCCTCGAAGGCAAATTCAAGGAGCTGAAGGAAAACGACCATCCTTTCTTCAAGGAAAAGGCCCTTCTTTATCTGACGGCATATGTTGGTTATCTGGAAGGTAATAAGGGAATCTTCGTCGGCAAGTTCCGCCTTGTCGACACTCTTAAGCTCGTTCGAATAGAATTCAAGGTTATTCTCAAAAAGGGCATAATATTCCTCCTCAAGCTCGCGGTTAAGATATCTCCTGAGGTAGCTTCGCAATATTTTCTTTCCTCTTGAGGATATCCCGCCGGGATTGATCGTGGATATGATGGCAAAAATATGTATCAGTGCCAGGAGTACGGATTCCCTCATAGAGCCTGAGATCAAAAAAAGACCGCAAATATGGTACTTTGCGGCCGGTTATTTATCACAATGAATTATAATATTTGGCTTCTGATGCCTTCTATTGCTTTGGTGATATTAATTATATCCTGGTTGGTGAGGCTTGTGGTGAGGCCCTCGTATACTGTTTTAATCGGCTGAAGTTTATTAACAAAATCACTTACATTGGGGTCGTCGAGATAGGGTTTTGTTATGTCCAGGAACAGTTCAAAGGATTTCTTCTGTTCGAGCAGAACCTTTGAGATCCCTGCAACCTGATATGCTGCTTCCGAGACGTGTGTTGTAAGGTACATGCCTTCAACCCAGGCGCCTCCCACAACAAGAAGTGCAAGAGCCTGCTGGTCATTGTCGCTCAGGTAAGCATAGGTATTGTTGAATGCATCTGTAAGAATTTCCACCAGCTTGTCCCTGTTGTCGAAGTTTTCCTTGATCCTGTCGTAGAGTGTTTCATCGTAAATGGCTGACATATTAAGGTCTGAAGCTAGCGACCTTATAGCATCAAGGTAGTTGATAACCTCCTGCTGGATGTTGTAGAGTGTTGCGTAGCTGAGGTCAGCGCCGTAAACACCCATGTTGATGGCCTTGCTCGGACTGGTCAGATATTTTTTTGTATTTTCAACAGGATTTGAGATCCCCAGGATATATCCAACCTCAAGGTCTGAAAGCATTTTGATGACTTCAGCGGAAGTAGGCAGGGGATAAACATTCTTTTCGATCTCACCCTCAAGGGACTCAACCTGTTCGAGCTCAACCTTCTTTATCTCTTTCTTTTCAGCCCTGTTTTTGCAAGAAGTGAGGCCTGAAAAACTCAATATCAGCATCGGGATAATGACAACTGCAACAGCCTTTTTCATATTATTTATTTTATGGTTAGATTCTCATTTAAAACGCGTATAAAAATAATAAATAATATTAAAATAGCCCGCTTACTGATTGCTATTTTGCAAATTCGGAAAGAAATAATAAAGACTTCTGCCGGAATGCCGGATAAGCTTCCCGGGAATTAATATTCAATTTTGCTTATCTTTGAGCGCCTTAAAAAATGCAGTGATGAGATGGAACTTTGATGAGGAAATTCCAAGGGAAGGCACTGACTGTCTGAAGTACGACCATACAAAAGAAGTTTTCGGCACAAAAGATATAATCCCGATGTGGATAGCCGACATGGATTTCAGGACTCCGGATTTTATTATCAGTGCGCTAAGGAAGAGACTCGATCATGAAATAATGGGATATTCTTTCAGGCCCCGGGAATACTACAGTTCAATAAAGTCGTGGTTCTGGCGGAGGCATGGATGGAATATTGAAGAGGACTGGATCTGCTTCAGTCCGGGTATTGTTCCGGCACTCAACCTCTGTACACTGGCATTTACCCGTCCGGGCGAATCGGTTGTTATCCAGCCGCCTGTTTACACTCCTTTCTTCGGGGCCGTTGAAAGCCATGGCCGGAATCTTGTCATGAACCCGCTGAAGGAGGATGAGGGGAGATGGACTATGGACATCAGGGCTCTGGAAAAGACCCTGACCCCGGAAGTAAAGATGATAATCATATCAAATCCCCATAATCCCGTCGGCCGTTCGTGGTCAGCAGTAGAACTGAGGGAACTTGGGGAATTCTGCCTTGAAAAAAACATCCTCATACTTTCCGATGAGATCCATTGCGATCTCATCCTTCCTGGCTGCAAACATACACCCATTGCTTCCCTTTCGGAGAAGATAGCGGAAATTACAGTCACGTGCACGGCACCGAGCAAGACATTCAATCTTGCAGGTCTGTCGACTTCATCCCTGATAATTTCCAATCCCGTCCTTAGAAAATACTTCAATTCAAAGATCGGACGGCTTCATATTGGTTACGGCAATATTTTCGGGACGGAAGCATCGGTCGCAGCATATTCCTCCGGTGATGAATGGCTCGATGAACTTATGGCGTATATCGAAGGAAATGTAAAGCTTGTAACCGACTACTGTGCAGATTCTATTCCTGAAATAGTACCGGTGAAGCCGGAAGCGACTTATATGATATGGCTCGACTGCCGCAAGCTCGGAATGAGCGGAAAGGAGCTTCAGGAATTTTTTACTGCCAGGGCTGGTGTCGGACTGAATGAAGGCTCTTCTTTCGGTCAGGGAGGAGAAGGATTCATGCGGATGAACCTTGGAACAAACAGAAAACGTATCACAAAGGCTCTTGAAAAGATAGAGGGGGCCGTTTCTCAGATAAGAACAAAGAACCATACTGAAGCTGAATGAAAAAGACATTTACCGTAAGACTTACACTGGAAGACGGAACTGTATACACGGGAAAGTCTTTCGGTGCAGCTATTCCTGCAGCAGGTGAAGTAGTATTCAATACTGCGATGACAGGCTATCCCGAAAGCCTTACCGATCCTTCCTACAAGGGCCAGATACTGTGCCTGACATATCCTCTTGTCGGCAACTACGGAGCTCCAAGGAGAGAGGAGGAAAATGATCTACTTTCCTTCTATGAATCCGCCTCGATACATATTTCGGGATTGATAGTATCCGACTATTCCTTTGACTACAGTCACTGGAATGCAGATGAAAGTCTTGACGAATGGCTGGCCCGCAACGGTGTTCCGGGTATCTTTGGAATAGACACAAGGGCTCTTACCAAGAGGCTGAGGGAAAAAGGGACAATGCTGGGTAAGATAGAACCCGAAGGGACCAAGACTGAGTTTCATGATCCCAATAAGACCAATCTTGTTGCAAGTGTAAGCACCGGGGAAGTGAAGATCTACGGGTCGGGCCGTTACAGGATCATGCTTGTCGACTGCGGTGTAAAATTTAACATTATCAGGAACCTTCTCAGGCGCGACACTACAATAATAAGGGTACCATGGGACTACGATTTCAGCGGTGAGGATTACGACGGACTGTTTCTGACCAACGGTCCGGGCGATCCCAAGATGTGCGGACCTGCAATTGAGAACATTAAGAAAGCATTCGGCGACGACAGGCCGGTATTTGGCATATGCCTCGGAAACCAGCTCATGGCTCTGGCATCGGGAGCTGATACCTACAAGCTCAAATACGGGCACAGAAGCCATAACCAACCTGTTATCAGGATTGGTACCAGCAAGGCTTACATAACATCACAGAATCATGGATTCGCTGTCGACAACGATACCCTGGGCAGCGACTGGGAGCCTCTTTTCATCAATATCAACGACAGAACCAATGAGGGCATGAAGCACAAATTCAAGCCGTTCTTTTCCACTCAGTTCCATCCTGAGGCATCAGGCGGACCGACAGATACCGATTACCTCTTCGACGAATTCATTGATAACATAAAGAAGAGAGCCACCTGAAGGAAAAAAGATAAATCAACTCATTTCATAATTTTTTCAGCAAGCTCGTAAGCCGATTTGCTGACAAAGGCTTTCATCCTTCCGGAAAAGATCTTCTCAATCTCCTTGTTGCAGAGATTGCCGATGCTTCCCTCATGGGAATAGTCACCGGGAGAGGAAGGTTTAAAAGGCGTCGTCCCAATCATTCCGGCCACTTCCCTGTATGCATCCCTGAACGGAACTCCCTTAACTACAAGCCTGTTAACTTCTTCGGTACTGAAAATACTGTTATAAAGAGGCTTCCCTGTTATGCCTTCCGTGACAATGATCCTGTTCAGCATAAGGCTCATAACGGCCAGTAATTCTCTTGTCTCATTGAAAGCCCTGAAAAGAAGATCTTTAAGAAGCTGGAATTCCCTGTTGTAACCCGAGGGAAGGCCTGAAACCACTGAGGCAACCTGTGCCGGAAGCATCTGAATAAGGTTTGCCTTTCCCCTGATGATCTCAAACACATCCGGATTCCTTTTCTGCGGCATAATGCTCGAACCCGTTATGTACTCATCCGGAAAGTCAATGAAGCGGAACTCAGCCGTCATAAAAAGGCACATATCCATAGCAAAACGCGATAGTGTCTGTGCCACTGAGGCAAGGGCAGATGCTGAAGCAAGCTCTGCCTTGCCCCTGTTCAGGCTCGCGTATGCGGAATTATAAAGCAGGTCATCAAATTCAAGCAGCTCTGTCGTTATCCTTCGCTTCAGGGGAAGGGCGGAACCATAGCCTGCTCCCGTGCCGAGAGGATTCCTGTTGTTCAGCGATCGTGCCGCCGACAGAAGAAGGATATCATCGGCAAGTGATTCGGCATACGATCCGAACCACAGGCCGAATGATGATACCATTGCCGGCTGCATATGGGTATAGCCCGGTATCAGGATGCTTTTATACTGTTCGCTCAGAGAAAGAAGCTGATAGAAGAGCCTGTCGACATGCTTTGCAGTATCATCGATAACCTTCCTTGTGTAAAGCCTGATATCTACCAGCACCTGGTCATTTCTTGAACGGCCGGTATGGATCTTTTTTCCCGTTTCTCCCAGCATGGATGTAAGCTCCATCTCAATCTGCGAGTGAATGTCCTCAACACCCTCCCCTATCCTCAGGGAACCGTCCGCTGCCTTCATGAAGAGAGTATGAAGGGCTTTAATGAGCTCCTTGCTTTCATTATATGAAATAAGTCCTGCCTCATTCAGCATTCTTGCATGAGCCATCGAACCGATTATATCCCAATCGGCCAGAACAAGGTCAGTGAACCTGTCATTCCCGGAGGTAAATTCGATGACAGAAGGTTCAGGAACGGTTTTCTTCTCCCAGAGTTTCATACTGTACAGTTTGCTTACAATGATTATCAGATTATTAAGAGGCTGTCAGTTCCTTTTTGTACTTGCCTCGACTATTGCGCGGTGAGCCATAAGCCTTATCGCGTTTATCCTTATAAAGCCTTTGCTGTCGACCTGGTTGAAGCCCCCTTCAATATCCATGCTCGAGAGCTCCTTGTTGTAAAGCGACGAGGGAGACTCACGGCCTTCTACAAGGACATTGCCCTTGTAGAGGCAGAGATGGACACTCCCGTCAATAAGTTCCTGACTCTTTTCAATTGCTGCCATGAGAAAATCCATTTCAGGGCTGAACCAGAAGCCGTAATATATCAGTTCAGCGAATTTTGGCGTCAGCATGTTACGCAGTCTCATTACCTCCCTGTCCATGGCAATTCCTTCAAGATCCATGTGAGCAATATGGAGTACAGTGGCTGCAGGGGTCTCATATACGCCTCTCGACTTGATTCCAACGAACCTGTTCTCAACCATGTCGAGCAGTCCTATTCCGTTCTTTCCTGCCAGATCATTAAGGTAGGTATACATCTCGTACGAATCCTCCTTTATTGTACCGTCTTCCTTGTTTACCAGCTTCACCGGCAATCCGTTCCTGAAGTGTATTGCTATACGGGTTTCCCTGTCGGGGGCATCCTGTGGCATAACCATTTTCTCAAGCATGCCTTTCTGAACAGAGTACATCGGATCTTCAAGAATACCCGCCTCATGGCTGATATGCATCAGGTTGTCATCCTCGCTGTAGGGCTTGTCGATGCTTGCTTTTACCGGGATGTTCCTTTCGGAGGCATATTTCAGAAGATCTGTTCTTCCCTTGAACCTGTCGAGGAATTCCTGGTCTTTCCAAGGAGATATTACCTTTATTCCAGGCCTGAGTGCATAGTAGCAAAGTTCAAACCTTACCTGGTCATTCCCTTTACCTGTTGCACCGTGTGCAACAGCATTTGCATTCTCGCTTACTGCTGCCTCTATCTGCTTTTTTGCGATAAGGGGCCTTGCAAGCGCAGTTCCCAGAAGGTATCTTCCCTCATAGACTGCATTGCCCATAATTGCCTTAAGAACATAATTATCTACAAATTCCTTTTTCAGGTCAGCGATAATGACCTTTGAGGCTCCAAGCAGAAGGGCCTTTTTCCTGCACTCCTCAAAATCATCTGCCTGTCCGACATCAGCAACAAATGCTATCACTTCATAATCCTTCTCGATAAGCCACTTCAGAATTACTGATGTATCGAGCCCTCCGCTGTAAGCCAGCACAACTTTCTCTTTCATTTTCTCCTTGATTACTTATTATTTATCTGTTTTAACTTCATGCACTTCTGGCACTCAAGCCTCCGTGTTCTGAATAGTTACATCTTTATTTCTCCGTCTTGTTATTTTCTGTTTTTAGTTGCTTCTGCCTGACTGTGAAGCCCCGGTATTATAAGTTCAAGACAGTTATGGACCTGCTTGAGGGTGATTCCGTTGCGGGGGATTATCAGTATAGTGTCGTCGCCTGCTATTGTACCCGCAATCTCATACCTTCCTGCATTGTCAATGTGATATGCCGTTGCGCTTGCGCTTCCGGGTATAGTCCTTATCACCATCAGCCCCTTAGCTTCGATCATTCCCCGGATCCCCGGAAGTATATCGGGTCTTATGGTTTTCTCCCCTGCAGTCTGTCCTGCAGAAGGCAGAGAGTACATATAGCCCCCTTTCCCGTCGGGAATACGGCTTACTCCAAGCTCTCTGAGATTTCGCGACAGGGTTGCCTGTGTACATTCCACCCCTCTGCTTTTCAACTTCCTGAGTAAAGCCTCCTGCGACGCAACCGCTTCGGCTGTTATTATCTTTTCAATTGCAAGGAGCCTCCTGGTCTTATGCATATTTATTCATTTTAAATGCAAATATATGCATTTTTTTAACCTGACTGGTCTGATATTGAAAAAAATTATATTTTTGTTCACTAAAATCCGGCAATGAAAGATGATATAAGGAAGGTGATTATCCTGGGTTCGGGAGCCCTTAAGATAGGAGAAGCAGGTGAATTTGACTATTCAGGCTCCCAGGCTTTGAAAGCCCTCCGCGAGGAAGGCATAAAAACAGTACTTATAAATCCCAACATTGCAACTGTTCAGACTTCAGGCGAACTGGCCGACAAGATATATTTCCTTCCGGTGACACCCCTTTTTGTTGAGAAGGTAATTGACCGTGAAAGGCCCGACGGAATACTTCTGTCGTTCGGGGGCCAGACAGCTCTCAACTGCGGAACCGAGCTCTTCAGGAAGGGTGTTTTCGAAAAATACAATGTCAGGGTTCTCGGTACTCCCGTTAAAGCCATAATCGACACTGAGGACCGCGAGCTGTTTGTAAAGAAGCTTGACGAGATAGGAGTAAAAACACCCAGGAGCATTGCTGTCGGAGAAGTTGAAGAAGCAATATCGGCTGCATCAAAGCTTGGTTTCCCTGTAATAATAAGGGCTGCCTACACCCTCGGCGGACAGGGAAGCGGTTTTGCATCAGGGGTTGACGAGCTCAGGGCACTTGCAGCAAAGGCTCTCTCCTATTCAAGCCAGATACTTGTCGAGGAATCGCTCAAGGGATGGAAAGAGGTTGAGTATGAAGTTGTAAGGGACAGGTACGACAACTGCATCACGGTATGCAACATGGAAAACTTTGATCCGCTGGGCATTCATACGGGTGAAAGCATAGTAGTAGCTCCCTCGCAGACTTTAAGTAACAGCGAGTACCACAAGCTGAGGGAATTGTCGATAAAGATCATAAGGCATATCGGGATCGTCGGCGAGTGCAATGTTCAGTATGCCCTTTCGCCCGAATCGGAAGACTACAGGGTGATTGAAGTAAATGCACGTCTCTCGCGTTCCAGCGCACTTGCATCAAAGGCCACTGGTTACCCTCTGGCCTTCATCGCGGCAAAGCTAGGGATTGGTTACGGGTTGCACGAATTAAAGAACTCTGTCACAAAAAATACAACGGCCTGCTTTGAGCCTGCCCTTGACTACATAGTTTGCAAGGTACCAAGATGGGACCTTAATAAGTTCAAAGGGGTTTCACATCATATAGGCAGCAGCATGAAGAGCGTGGGCGAAGTCATGGCCATCGGAAGGTCGTTCGAGGAGGTGATCCAGAAAGCCCTCCGTATGATAGGCCAGGGTATGCACGGCTTCACCGGGAACCTTAAGCTCGATTTCCCCGATATTGAAAAGGAGCTGGCCGAGCCTACCGACATGAGGATCTTTGTTATTGCGGAAGCCCTGGAAAAAGGTGTTTCCGTCGACAGGATCAATGAGCTTACCAGGATCGACAAATGGTTCCTTTATAAGCTGAACAATATAATCAGTCTTAAGGAAGAATTATGCTCCTTTAACTCGCTGGATGATGTACCAGCAGAACTCATTTCCCAGTCGAAGGTATACGGTTTCAGCGACTTTCAGATAGCCCGGCATGTAATGAAGTCGGACAACCTGACAATAAACAGCGATCTCCTGAAGGTGCGTGAGCACCGGAAAAAGCTTGGTATTACGCCCTGGGTGAAGCAGATCGACACCCTTGCAGCCGAATATCCTGCAGCCACAAATTATCTGTATGTCACTTACGCCGGTTCGGAACATGATGTATCATTCGCCGGCGACGGTAATTCGATAATCGTTCTGGGCTCAGGAGCATACAGGATAGGCTCGAGTGTTGAGTTCGACTGGTGCTCGGTTAACGCTGCCACCACCATAAAAAAGGAGGGACTTCGTTCGGTGATGATAAATTACAATCCCGAAACAGTCAGCACCGACTATGATATCTGCGACAGGCTTTATTTCGACGAACTGACTTTCGAAAGGGTCCTCGACGTTATAGATCTCGAATCGCCGAGGGGAGTGATAGTTTCCGTAGGCGGACAGATCCCCAACAATCTCGCGATACGGCTTCATGAAGTGAACGTCCCTGTTCTGGGCACCTCGCCTCTTTCGATCGACAGAGCCGAGAACAGGCATAAATTCTCGGAGATGTGCGATTCGCTCATGGTCGATCAGCCCCGCTGGAAAGAACTCACATCCATTGATGACATTTTCACTTTTATCGACCAGATAGGTTTTCCCGTACTGATACGTCCCTCCTACGTCCTTTCGGGAGCGGCAATGAATGTTGTCTCCAACAGGAGCGAGCTTTCACACTATCTCGAACTGGCCGCAAGTGTTTCGAAGCAGTATCCCGTTGTTGTATCGAAGTTCATCGAAGATGCAAAGGAAATTGAAATTGATGCTGTCGCCGGCGAAGGCGAGGTACTTGCCTATGCCATAAGCGAGCATGTGGAATTTGCTGGAGTCCACTCAGGCGACGCCACCATGGTTTTCCCTGCCCAGAAGATATATTTCGAGACAGCGAGGCGCATAAAGCGTATTTCGAGGCAGATAGCAAAAGAACTTAATATCACGGGGCCCTTTAATATCCAGTTCCTTGCCAAGGATAACGACATAAAGGTCATTGAATGCAATCTGCGGGCCAGCCGCAGCATGCCCTTTGTTTCAAAAGTACTGAAGACAAACCTTATCGAGCTTGCCACCAGGGTAATGCTCCGTCTGCCATACGAAAAGCCTCACAAATCGGTGTTTGAGCTCGACTACGTTGGGGTAAAGGCTCCCCAGTTCAGCTTTTCGCGCCTTGCGAAAGCTGACCCTGTCCTGGGTGTTGACATGTCGTCGACAGGCGAAGTAGGCTGCATTGGCGAGGGCTTTTATGAAGCGATCCTGAAAGCCATGTTCTCGGTTGGATACAGGATACCACGTAAAAGCGTTCTTCTTTCTACAGGTCCGGCACGTTCAAAGGTTGAGCTTCTTAACAGCGCAAGGGCTCTGCGTGAAAAGGGACACAAGATCTATGCAACACGAGGAACCCAGCAGTTCCTGACGAATGCCGGTGTTGAAGCTCATGTTGCCTACTGGCCTGACGAAAGCGACTCCCCGAACACCATTGACCTTATAAAGACCAGGGAGGTCGACCTCGTGGTAAACATACCAAAAGACCTCTCCACAAGCGAACTAAACAACGATTATTCAATTCGCAGGAGCGCAGTGGATTACAATGTCCCGCTGCTGACCAACGCAAGGCTGGCAAGCGCTTTCATCCTGGCCTTTTGCAGGCTCAGCGAAGATGATCTGGCGATAAAAAGCTGGGACGAGTACAAGTGAGAGAGTTGCCTGCAGGAAGCCCTGTAAAGGAGAATGATTCTCTTCAAACTGATGTGCGAATTTATAAGAATAACAATTAATAAATCACAACAGAAATCGTCATGAAAAAAATCCGGAAAGCGGTTTCAGAAGATGCTGAGTCTATAGTTGACTTTCAGCTCAGGATGGCGTGGGAAACCGAATCGCTGAGGCTCGACAGGGAAACTGTTTCAAAAGGTGTGGCAGCAGTGTTCAGCGACTATTCAAAAGGGCAGTACTTTGTTGCCGAGAAGGACGGAACAGTTGTGGCTTCCCTTCTGATAACATACGAATGGAGCGACTGGCGCAATTCGAATGTATGGTGGTTTCAGTCGGTCTATGTTGTTCCGGACCACCGCCGCCAGGGGGTTTTCAGGAAAATGTACCTTTTCATACGCGATCTTGCAGAAAAGAACGATGCAGCCGGACTGAGACTCTATGTGGAGACAGGCAACGAACGTGCACGCAGTACCTATGAATCGCTCGGAATGAGTTCGGAACACTATGCGTTCTATCAATGGATGAGGAAATAGACCATGCAGTGGCTCCTCCTACTTATACTGGCACCCTACCTTTACCTTATCTCAAGGATTTACAGCAGGCTCCTGTCGGTGAGGCAGTTCAGGCCGGCGGGTGGCAGCAGAGTATGTGTATCAGTTGTGGCTGCCTGCAGAAATGAGGAGGAGAATCTTCCGGCATTGCTTTCCGGAATTACCTGTCAGACCTATGATCCTGCATCCTTTGAGCTGATTATTGTTGATGACGGATCGACCGATTCGACATATGCGATCGCAGCAGCATACAAGTACATAAAAAACCTCAGGGTGATAAAGAGCGACGGTGCAGGAAAGAAGAAGGCTATCCGCGCCGGGATCGCTGTAGCCTCGGGCGAGCTCATAATCACAACTGATGCCGATTGCAGGCCCGGAAACAACTGGATAAAAACCATTGCAGCATACTACTCGGCACGGAAACCCGATATGATCATCGGGCCCGTGGTTCTTGAGGGAGGAAGCGGATTCTTTGGTAAGTTCCAGGAGCTTGAGTTCCTCAGCCTCCAGGGAATTACTGCCGGCACGGCAGAGGGAGGAGATGCCGTGATGTGCAACGGGGCAAATCTGGCTTTCACTTCAGCAGTCTACAAAAAACATAAGGAGAGGCTCCACGACGAAGTTCCCACAGGCGATGATGTCTTCCTTCTTCATGAAACAAAGAAGGATGACTGGAGCAGGATTCTCTGGCTCGAATCGCACGATGCTGCTGTAAAAACTTCTGCACCGGCAAGAATTAAGGATTACATCAGTCAGAGAGCAAGATGGATATCAAAGACGGACTATTACTCTGACACCTCTTCAAAAATTCTCGCAATTGTAACATTTGTTACAATCCTGACTCAGCTTGTCATTCTTGCCGCCACATTATTCATTCCTGCACTTATGCCGGTTTTTATTCTCTTTTTCACCTTCAAATCGATCCCTGACTTCCTTGTACTTGACAACACTGCCGGAAGGTATGGCAAAAAAGATCTTCTGAAATGGTTTATTCCATCGCAGTTTGTTTATCCCTTTTATATAACTGTTATTGTGCTTTATGCTCTTCTGATGAGAGCCAGGCTCAGTTCCCCATTTCAGAAAGGAACTTTATCCTCACCAGCCTGATCTCCTCTTCCTCGAATTCGTTCCCGAGTTCGGCTATTGCTTCCCCGAGCGAGTCGGTCTGGGCTTCTTCCCTGAAATAAGAATAGATATCGTGCTGTCTTTCCTCGTCGATCACCATGTTAATATAGTAATCGAGGTTTATCCTTGTGCCGGCGTTGACTATGGCTTCAATCTCGCCTATAAGCTCGCTCATTTCAAGCCCCTTGGCTTCCGCGATATCCTCAAGGGGTCTTTTCAGGTCGATATTCTGTATTATGTAGACTTTTATACCCGACTTATTTACGACTGATTTCACAACCATGTCGAGAGGGCGTATGATCTCTTTTTCCTCAACATATTTCTTTATTATTTCCACGAATTCCTTTCCGTAGCGCTGGGCCTTCCCTGCTCCGACACCAGATATATTCTGGAGTTCATCCAGTGTAACAGGGTACTGAATGGCCATATCCTCGAGCGAGGGATCCTGGAATATAACAAAGGGAGGCACATCCTTTTGCTTGGATATCTTCTTCCTCAGGTCCTTCAGTATGCTGAACAGTTCCTCATCGACTGCTGCCGTTCTGGCCCCGAATGCATTTTCCTCATCCGATGATTCTGCGTAATCATGATCTTCGGCCAGCATGAAGGAGCCTGGTTTCTCAAGGAACTGGAGCCCCAGAGGGGTAACTTTGAGAAGTCCGTAGTTCTCGATATCCTTGGCAAGGAATTTTGCAATGAGAGCCTGTCTGATTACCATGTTCCAGTACTTCTCGTCCTTTTCATCGCCTGTCCCGAAGAATTCGAGCTTATGGTGCCTGTACGACTTTACAGCCGAAGTCACTTTACCAGTAAGAATATTCGCAATATGATCGGCCTTGAATTTTTCCTTTACAGCCAGGATGGTCTCAAGGACACTAACCACTGCCTCGCTACCCTCGAACTGTGTTTTTGGGTGCAGGCAGTTATCGCAGGCTTCGCAGTTCTCGGCGTGATATTCTTCTCCGAAATAGTGCAGGAGGAGTTTTCTCCTGCAAACCGATGATTCGGCGTAGGAAACGGTCTCAAGAAGGAGTTGTTTACCTATTTCCTGTTCTGCTATCGGTTTACCCTGCATGAATTTTTCCAGTTTCTGGATATCGTTATAGCTGTAGTAGGCTATACAGTTACCTTCTCCTCCGTCACGTCCGGCCCTTCCTGTTTCCTGATAATAGCCTTCAAGACTCTTGGGCATGTCGTAATGTATCACAAAACGCACATCAGGTTTATCAATACCCATTCCGAAGGCTATTGTTGCAACAATGATATCGGCCTCCTCCATCAGGAACTTATCCTGGTTTGCCGTACGGGTTGCCGAGTCCATCCCGGCATGATAGGGAAGAGCCTTGATACCGTTTACCTTGAGCGATTCGGCCAGTTCCTCAACCTTCTTCCTGCTGAGACAATAGATGATACCCGATTTCCCTGAATTGTTCTTTATGTATTTTATAATTTCCTTCGTTACATCCTGCTTCGATTTTACCTCATAATAGAGGTTTGGCCTGTTGAATGAGGACTTAAAGACCCCTGCATCAAGGATTCCGAGGTTTTTCTGTATGTCGTGCTGAACCTTTGGAGTGGCGGTTGCCGTAAGGGCTATTATGGGAGACCGTCCTATTGTGTCGATTATCGGCCTTATGCGTCTGTATTCAGGCCTGAAATCGTGACCCCATTCCGAGATACAGTGGGCTTCGTCGATTGCATAGAATGAGACGTCGATATTTTTAAGGAAGTCTATGTTTTCTTCCTTTGTCAGTGATTCAGGAGCAACGTACAGAAGTTTTGCCTTTCCGGAAAGGACATCCTTTTTAACCTTAGTACTTTCAGCCTTTGTCAGGGATGAATTGAGAAAATGAGCCACGTTATCCTCAGTGCTGAAGTTGCGCATGGCGTCGACCTGGTTCTTCATGAGGGCAATAAGAGGAGAGATCACTATTGCCGTTCCGGGTTTCATCACGGCCGGGAGCTGATAGCAGAGAGACTTGCCCCCTCCGGTCGGCATCAGAACAAATGTATCCTTCCCCTCCAGAACATTTTTTATAATTGGTTCCTGATTCCCCTTGAAAGTATCGAAGCCGAAATACTTTTTAAGATAATCGTGTACTGTAGCGTCGCTGGTCATGATATTCCCTTGCTGTTTATGCTGGTCAAGAAATCTTTAAGCTGAGTAACATAGATAAAGTTATATATTTTAAAACACAAAAGCCACAAATGTTTTAATATTAACAAACTTTTACAATTCTATTTTTCACCGCTTTATTTTCCATTCTCTAACAGCGGGGATCAAATAAATGTTGTTTTGCAGGATAAGATTTATAATCTTTACACCCTGAATTTTTTAAACGGGCGAAAGCAAAGGAGAATGGCTGAACAAAAGAAGAAAAGGAAGAGCGGTGAGGGAGAGATGTCGTTTCTTGAACATCTCGAGGAACTCCGCTGGCATATAATCAGATCGGTGGTTGCCATAGTGGTGCTGATGATTGTGGCTTTCGTATTCAAGAATATTATATTCGACAAGATAATCCTCGCGCCCAAAGAGCCAGCTTTCTTAACCAACCGTCTTCTCTGCCAGCTCGGACAGCTTGTGCACATAGATGCACTCTGCATAAACACGAAGCCGGTCAACCTGATCAGCATAAAGATGGCCGGGCAGATTACCACTCACATAACGGTTGCTCTTGTGGCAGGACTGATCCTTGCATTTCCGTATATTCTCTGGGAATTCTGGCAGTTCTTCAAGCCAGCCCTTCACCCCAACGAAAGGAAGCATGCCAGAGGAGGGGTTCTGGCTGCCTCTCTCCTTTTCTTTGCAGGCGTTCTTTTCGGATATTATGCACTTGCACCGCTTTCAATTCATTTTCTTACAACTTATCAGGTAAGTCCGGATGTGGTAAACCAGATAAACATACGTTCCTTTATAGGGACCCTCACTTCCATATGCCTTGCCACCGGCCTCATCTTTGAGCTGCCGATACTCGCATTTTTTCTCACCAAGGTAGGTATCGTCACCCCGCAGTTCATGATAAAATACAGAAGGCATGCCGTTGTAGTTATTGTTATCGTGGCCGCGATAATAACGCCCCCGGATGTTTTCTCGCAGATGCTCGTCTGCATTCCTCTCCTGGCCCTGTATGAAGTGGGCATACTGATCTCGAAGCGTGTCATGAAGCAGAAGGCGAAGGAACACGAGGAGTTCATGAAGTCATAGGTTTTATTAATAGAAAGATATAAAAAGCATCCTGACGCAATGAAACTGTACACTGAAAACCTGGTAAAAAAATACCACAACAGGACGGTTGTCGATCATGTTTCAATAGAGGTTGAGCAGGGTGAGATAGTCGGGCTTCTGGGGCCCAACGGTGCCGGCAAGACCACCTCTTTCTACATGATCGTGGGATTGATAAGGCCGCGTGAGGGAAGGATTTTCCTTGATCAGGAGGACATCACCACCCTTCCCGTTTACAGAAGGGCAAGGAAGGGAATAGGCTATCTTGCCCAGGAGGCTTCGGTATTCAGGAACCTTTCGGTTGAAGACAACATAAAAGCCGTTCTCGAGATGTCGCCGCTTCCTGCCGCTGAGCAGGCGGAAAGGCTTGAAACATTGCTTAATGAATTCGGCCTTCAGAAGATCAGGAAAAGCAAAGGCATCCAGCTCTCGGGAGGAGAGAGGAGACGTACGGAAATAGCAAGAGCCCTTGCACTTAAGCCGAGGTTCATTCTGCTTGACGAGCCTTTTGCAGGTGTTGACCCCATTGCTGTTGAGGATATACAGGATATAGTATCAAAACTGAAGAGCAAAAACATCGGTATCATCATCACCGACCACAACGTTCATGAAACCCTGGCCATAACCGACAGGGCCTATCTCCTTTTTGAAGGCAGGATACTTATGTCGGGCACCTCAGCCCAACTTGCGGAAGATGAACATGTAAGAAAAGTATACCTTGGCAAGAACTTTGAACTCCGAAGGTAATCGTCTGACTTTGTTATAATAATAATTTTCTATACTTTTGCGGGGATTTTTTGCGGATGTGTCGTAATTGGTAGCCGAGCAAGACTTAGGATCTTGTGTCTTTATGACGTGGGGGTTCGAGTCCCTTCATCCGCACACTAACTACTTCCGCCTGTAACGATCATTTACTGTGCGTTTTGGCGGTTTTTTAATACTCAATATTTTTAAAAAATGAATATCACAAGGGAAAGTACCGACGCTCTTAATGCTGTTCTGAAGATAAATGTAGAAAAGGCTGATTACGAAGGCAATGTGGAGAAAGTCCTGAGAGACTACCGCAAGAAGGCCAATATAAAGGGATTCCGTCCTGGAATGGTGCCTTTCGGCCTTATAAGGAAGATGTACGGAAGGGCTGTTCAGATCGACGAGATCAACAAGATAGTAACCGGGAACATTCAGAAATACCTCACAGATGAGAAGGTTGAGATACTGGGCGACCCTCTGCCAAGGATGGATGAGAACGAAAAGATCGACTTTGAGAACAGCGAGAATTTCACTTTCTCATTTGATCTTGGCCTGGCCCCGGAATTTGAGATAAAGCTTAACAGCAAGAACAAGGTTACATACTACGAGATAGAAGCAGACGAGAAGATGAAGAACGACTATCTCGAGAATTATACCCGCCGCTACGGACGTTTTGAGAAAGCTGAGATCACTGAAGAGAAGGATATGCTGAAAGGCAGTATAGTGGCTCTCAGCGTTGAGGGCAATCCGGCTGAGGACGGTTTGACAGCCGACGATACAACACTTTCCGTTGATGTCATCAAGGATGAGGAGATAAAGAATATGTTCCTCGGCAGAAAGGAGAATGAAAGCGTCGATTTCGACTTGAGGAAAGCTTTCCCAAACGATTTTGAGATCGCTGCCATCCTGAAAAAACAGAAGGACGAGGTTTCAACGGTCGAAGGAAATTTCAGGTTCACGATCAACGAGATAAGCCGTTTCAGGGCAGCCGAAATCAACCAGGAACTCTTTGACAGGATTTACGGCGAAGGAGTCATCAGCTCGGAGGAAGAGTTCAGGAACAGGCTGGAACAGGAGATCGCATCAAACCTTAAGGCCGAGAGCGACTACAAACTGTCGGTCGATCTGAAAAAGCTGGCAATAGACAAGACCCCATTTGATCTTCCGGAGGATTTCCTTAAAAGATGGCTTCTGAGGGTCAACGAGAAAACGACCGAAGAACAGATCGAAAAAGAATTCGATTCATTCCGCACCGATCTGAAATGGCAGCTTATACGCAACAGGATAGCAAAGAACAATGAGCTGAAGATAACGGAGGAGGAACTTCAGAAGGAAGCCGAGAACATCACAAGATACCAGTTCCGTCAGTACGGGCTCTTCTATGCAACCGACGAACAGGTTGCCTCCTATGCAAAGGAGACTCTGAGCCGCGAGGAAGATGCGAAAAGGATTGCCGACAAGATCCTCGAGGAAAAAGTCATTGAGCTTATCAAGGGAATGGTGAAGACCGAAAACAAAAAAGTATCCCTCGAAGAGTTCAACAAGATGTTCGAATAGCCATTTTCCCGGGTCACAGTGCAATAATTTTCGTATTTTTGCATTTAAACAACAAAGCTATTCAATATGAGTAAATTAGATGATTTCGGCAAATATGCACGGAGCAACAGGGGAATAAGTTCTCTTTCGCTCGACAAATACAGCAAATTAACAAGCAGTTACATCTCTCCCACAATAATCGAGGAACGTCAGCTGAATGTGGCTTCCATGGATGTTTTTTCGCGCCTTATGATGGACCGGATTATCTTCCTTGGGCTGCCTATCGACGACTATGTTGCCAACATTGTTCAGGCTCAGCTGCTTTACCTCGATTCGTCAGATCCGGGAAAAGACATTCAGATATATTTCAACACACCCGGAGGTTCGGTTTATGCAGGTCTGGGAATTTATGACACGATGCAGTACATATCGGCCGATATTTCGACTATCTGTACAGGGATGGCAGCATCGATGGGTGCTGTTCTTCTTACCGCCGGCAAAAAAGGCAAGCGTTCCGCCCTCAAGCATTCGAGGATAATGATCCACCAGCCCATGGGAGGTTTTGAAGGTCAGGCCTCGGATATTGAGATACAGGCCCGCGAGATACTGAAGATGAAAAGGGAACTCTATGAGATTATTGCCCTTCATTCAGGCAATACCTTCGAACAGGTTGAAAAGGATTCTGACCGCGATCACTGGATGACAGCCAAGGAAGCGGTTGATTATGGAATGATTGACGAGATACTTCAGAGATCAGAAAAATAGGAAATGGATAAATGTTCATTTTGCGGCCGAACGAAAAAGGAGGTAAGCATTCTTATTGCCGGCCTTGAGGGTCATATTTGTGATCACTGCATCGAGCAGGCGCACACAATTATGAACGAAGAACTCGGCTCAAAAAAGAACGTTCCGTTCGATACGATTAACCTGCTTAAGCCTGCCGAGATAAAGAACTTTCTCGATCAGTATGTAATAGGTCAGGAACAGGCCAAGAAAATCATTTCTGTTGCCGTTTACAACCATTACAAGAGGCTTATGCAGAAACCCGATTCGGAGGATATCGAAATTGAAAAATCGAATATCATCCTCGTGGGAGAAACCGGTACAGGAAAGACGCTTCTTGCCCGTACGGTGGCCAAAATGCTGCATGTTCCCTTCACCATTGTTGATGCCACCGTCCTTACTGAGGCCGGGTATGTGGGAGAGGATATTGAGAGTCTGCTCACAAGGCTTCTTCAGAACGCCGACTACGATGTAAAGGCCGCTGAAAGAGGAATAGTGTTCATCGACGAGATCGACAAGATAGCAAGAAAGGGAGATAACCCGTCCATCACAAGGGACGTATCGGGAGAAGGAGTTCAGCAGGGCCTTCTCAAGCTTCTTGAAGGCTCTGTTGTGAACGTACCGCCGCAGGGAGGAAGAAAACATCCCGAGCAGAAAATGATCCCTGTCGACACCAAGAACATACTTTTCATCTGCGGAGGAGCCTTCGAAGGTATCCAGAAGAAAATAGCCCAGCGCCTCAACACTCAGGTTGTAGGATTTGGCGCATCGAAGAAGAGGGAGAGGATCGACCGCGACAATCTTCTTCAGTACATTGCACCGCAGGATCTCAGGGCATACGGGATGATCCCTGAGATCGTCGGAAGGCTTCCCGTGCTGACACATCTTAATCCTCTCGACAGAAAAGCGCTCAGGGATATATTGAGTGAACCAAAGAACGCCCTTGTAAAGCAATATATTAAACTCTTCAGGATGGACGACATCAAGCTGACTTTTGCTGAAGGAGTTCTCGACTTTATCGTCGACAAGGCCATAGAATTCAAGCTTGGCGCAAGGGGTCTGAGGTCCATCTGCGAGATCATAATGCTTGATGCGATGTTCGATGCCCCGTCATCCGATATAAAGGAGATAACCATTACCACCGATTACGCCATCCGCAAGCTTGAAAAGGTGGACATGAAGGTTCTTAAGGCGTCGTAATCCTTTCGTATACCACATATGTATACGGGATCCGGTTTTCATCCTCCGATACACATTCCTCTTTTTCCATGATCTTCCACCGGCGGCGGTCGATTCTGGGGAACCACACATCGGCCGGTGCCTTTTTATGGACATGGGTTATATACAACCTGTCGGCAATGGGCATGAACTGCCTGTAAACCGATCCTCCTCCCATAACAAAGATCTCATCCTCGCCTTCGCATTTGCTTAATGCATCTTCAATCGAATAAGCCGTTACCGAGCAATCAAAGCATTCATGCGAAACATCGGTAAGAACTATATTCTTCCTTCCCGGAAGGGGTTTCCTGGGAAGTGATTCCCATGTTCTCTTTCCCATAATGACACATTTGCCCATGGTAAGCCTTTTAAACCTTTTAAGGTCTTCAGGAATGTGCCACAGAAGCTCATTTTCCTTTCCTATTCCCCAGTCGTCGGAGACTGCCACTATTATCGATATCATAGAAAATTGTTTACACTGATATTTCACCTTTTATATGAGGATGGGCCTGGTAATCCGACAGGGTGAAATCGTCGTATCTGAAGCCCGTTATTTCCTTTACATCCCTGTTGATAGTAATCCGGGGGAGCTTGTATGGCTCCCTGGTAAGCTGAAGCTTTACCTGCTCAACGTGATTCAGGTAGATATGGGCATCACCCAGGGTATGAATGAATTCCCCCGGTCTGTAACCCGTAACCTGTGCCACCATCATCGTCAGGAGTGAATATGATGCTATGTTGAAGGGCACACCTAAAAAGATATCGCAGCTTCGCTGATAAAGCTGGCACGATAACCTTCCACCGGCCACGTAGAACTGGAAAAGGATATGACAGGGAGGGAGAGCCATCTTTTCCAACTCTCCAACATTCCATGCACTGACAATATGCCTGCGGGAGTCCGGCGATTTCCTAAGAGCCTCAATCACAACTGAAAGCTGGTCGATCTTTCTTCCGTCAGCAGCAGGCCATGAACGCCACTGGCTCCCGTAAACCGGACCGAGGTTACCATCGGCATCGGCCCACTCATTCCAGATTCTCACACCATTGTCGGTAAGATATTTAATATTGGTCTCGCCCGAAATGAACCAGAGAAGCTCGTGAAGAATTGATTTGAGATGAAGCTTCTTTGTTGTCATCAACGGAAATCCGTTCTCAAGATCAAACCTCATCTGATATCCGAAAACACTTATTGTTCCCGTTCCGGTCCTGTCGGTTTTCCTTGTGCCGTTTTTCAGAACATGATCAAGAAGTTCAAGATACTGCTTCATTAACTAATTTTTCTCCATAACATTAATTCACCTGATCCTTCAGTCCATTAAACTTTTCCTCCCACCGGCGACCTTAAGGGGATCAACCGCCTGCCGGAATATATATCACAATAATATCATTTTAATATAATTATGATATATATTTATATCAAAAAGATATCATTTGGGTGAAATCCTGGCGACCCAGCCTCCTCCGGGAGCCATCTCAATATTAATCTTATCTCCGGAACTGACCATTGTTTTGTCATGCTTGTAGTCCTGTGCGTGCTTACCGGCATTGATACCGTCCCTGAAGCATTCCAGGTCATAGTTACCTTCCGGAAGGAATGACAGGTCGAGTTCCATTGTGCGGGGGCTCCAGTCGGTCATTCCACCTACGAACCAGTCTTTTCCCGATCGTCTTGCCAAGAGAAGGTAATCGCCTGTTTTGGCCTTCAGCACTTTCGTATCATCCCATATTACAGGTATTCCTGCTAAAAAGCTTGTACATTCCTGTTCCTTCATGTAGTTTGACGGGGAGTCAGCAAGCATCTGAAGCGGACTTTCATAAATTACATATATTGACATCTGGTGCACCCTTGTTCCCTGACTTGACGGACGTGTAAAATTAGGCGAGAAATTTCCCCTTTCCATGTTTATCATTGCACCGGGAGTATAGTCCATCGGTCCTGCAACCATCCGGGTAAACGGAAGTGTCACATCGTGCTCGGGGGTTATTGTACTCTCCCATTTGCAGTTTTCGAGGCCCTTCACTCCCTCGCGAGTAAGAACGTTGGGGTATGTACGGTGAAGGCCGTCAGGTTTGTACGATCCGTGAAAATCGACCAGCAAGTGGTGTTCAGCTGCTTTTCTCGCTGTCTCATAGTAGAAGTTTACAACCTTCTGGTCGTCCCTCTGCATGAAGTCGACCTTTATTCCTTTTACTCCCCACTTCTCGTAAAGAGCTGTCGCTTCATCAATTTTATCCCAGAAGGTCTTCCAGACGACCCATAGAATAACGCCGACATTTTTGCTTTCTGCATACCTGCATAATTCCGGAACGTCAATTTCGGGTATTGACTCAAGTACGGTACCTTTCCTGTACCAGCCCTCATCGAGGATGATATATTCCACTCCGTTCGCGGATGCAAAATCGATATAGTATTTATAAGTGTCATTGTTAATTCCCGACCTGAAATCCACTCCCCGGATATTGTTGGCATTCCACCAGTCCCAGGCCACCTGGCCCGGCTTTATCCATTCCGTATCAGCAAGCCTGTTCGGAGCACCAAGTTTGTAAACCATGTCGCTTTCCACAAGACACCCGTCCTCTTCAGCTATTATGAAGACCCTCCAAGGGAAGGTTCGGGTTCCCTTGGTTGCTGCTACATAATCTTTTGTTGACGTCACATGGAGGTCTCTGTCGGAGCTAAGCTTCTCCTCTTCGGGATAGCGTGGCTGCACACCGTGCAACTTTCCTTTATCCGCTCCTCTCAGCCAGAGTCCGGCATAATCCTCGACATCGGCTTCTGTGGCAAGAACGTTTATACCTTCAGTGGTGAAAAGGACAGGGAGGCTTGCCAGGTGTCTTTCTCCTATGGTATCGAGCGATGAATATATGAAAAGACGCTCGTTGTGCGACATCATGCTTTCCTCGAGAGGATACCAGGCGTATGATTTTTCCGGGAGACTGAAGTCAACAATTTCATTCTTCACCATCAGATCGTTTTTGAAAGAAGTCTCGAACCTGTATGCCATACCGTCGTTGTAAGCCCTGAACTGGACTGCGGCTCCCGACCTGAAGGCAAGGAGAAGGGTGTTGCACCTGTTCTCCACGACCGATCTTTTGTAAGCCACAACAGGTTCAATCGTTTCATCGATCTTTCCAAAGGCCGCCCTGCGGATCTTCTCGTTTTTGCCTAATATTCTGCCGTCGCCAAGAACCATTGCTGCATCTGCGGAAGCTATTACCACGTGTCCGTTGCAGGATGCCGTCCATTTAAGGTCGCTTCCTGCAGACACAGTCACTGTTATCTTTCCATCGGGGGAAGTGAGTGTATAGTCTTTTGCAGACGAGTATCCCGCTATGTGCAACAGCAGGAACAGAAAGAGTAAATATTTTGTCATCATGTATTATGTTGGGTTATGATCTCTTTCGAGAAATGAGAGGGTCAGGATTATTCTCAGTGTTTTCTTTTTTTCCTCTTTTCTATCTCATCCCGTATTGAGGCTGCTCTTTCGTAATCCTCGGTCTTCACAGCTTCGTCTATCATCTTGTAAAGCTCGTCCTCGGAGTAATTCTCATATTTTGAACCGCCGGCATCGAACAGGTTGTCGTTGTCGTCCTGTTCGGCGGTTTCGGTTTCGGAAGCTGTTACGGTTATGCCTGCCTTATCAAGTATTTCAGAGGCTATATAGATGGGGCAGCCGAATCTAAGGGCAAGTGCCACTGCATCGGAGGTTCTGCTGTCGATCGAGAGTTCCTTTTCCCCGTTATTGCAAAGCAGGCGTGAATAGAACACTCCTTCTTCCAGCTTATAGATCATGACCTCGATTATGGAGATATTGAATTCCGCCGCAAAACTTCTGAAAAGGTCGTGAGTTAGAGGTCTGGGAGGCTCGAGGTTTTCGAGTTTTATGACAATAGCCTGTGCTTCAAAGCCTCCGATAATGATAGGTACCCTTCTTTCACCGTTTTCTTCAACCAGTATCAGGGCATAAGCTCCCGACTGAGTCTGGCTGTATGAGATCCCCAACACCTTTAGTTTTACTCTTTTCATATCAATTATTTAAAAACCAGAAGAATACCTGAATTAATGCGTCAATGGCAAATATAAATATAATGTATCTATCATTAATTACCGTCAGTTTCTTTTTATTAACAGTAAACTGGTCAGAAAATTATGTCGGGACCAGGGCAGAGCCAACCATTGAGAATTGTGTTCCGGAATAATTCATAAAAATCGGCGGTATGGTTTGTAAATAAATGAATTTATATATCTTTGCAGTCCGAATTTGAATAAATCCACCGGGGCATTATCAAAGTTACGGGAAGCAGTGTTCCTGTGCGCCTCATGGAGTAACATAAATACATCAGAAATGTACGCAATAGTAGAGATTGCAGGTCAGCAGTTCAAGGCAGAGGAAGGGAAGACAATCTTTGTTCACCGTCTCGAAGCCGAAAAGGATTCGTTTGTTGAGTTTGACAGGGTTCTTCTCGTTGAAGAAGGCGACAAGGTTCTCGTAGGTGAGCCGGTCGTTCCCGGTTACGTTGTTGAAGGGAAGGTACTGGATCATGTCAAGGGCGACAAGGTTATAGTCTTCAAGAAAAAGAGAAAGAAAGGGTACAGGGTTAAGAACGGTCACCGCCAGCTCTTTTCACAGCTTGAAATAACGGCGATCGGAGAAAAAGGAAGGTTAGTCCGCAAGGAAACTCCGAAGAAGGAAGTTAAAAAAGCAGTTGTTAAGGAGGAAGTTGCAGAGGCAGTTGAAGAGGTAAAGGTTGTTGAGAAGAAGACCGCAGCAAAGAAGACGGTTAAAAAAGAAACTTCAGCCGCTGCAGCAAAGAAGACAACTGAAAAGAAAGAGGCTGAGAAGAAGCCGGCCGCAAAAAAGGCTTCCAAAAAGAAAGAATAATTATTCAGGCAGATTAAAATAATTTACTATGGCACACAAGAAAGGAGCAGGAAGTTCACGCAACGGCCGCGATTCCGAAAGCAAAAGGCTGGGTGTGAAACTGTTTGGCGGCCAGACTGCCAAAGCAGGAAGCATTATTGTCCGCCAGAGGGGAACCAGGCATAACCCGGGTCTCAACGTAGGCGTCGGAAGGGACCACACACTGTTTGCACTTATCGATGGTGAAGTGGAATTCAGGAAGAAGAAAGACAACAAGATCTTTGTATCGGTAAAACCGGTATCAGAGCAGAGTGAGGCACAAAGGGACAATTGACTCCCGAAAATCTTTTTGTAAAGAGAAAACCATTCCCGGGAGTTTTTATATTTTTACAGCAGGCTTTAATGGCCTGCTTTTTATTTAATACTACCTCACATGCTTACACTGAACCTCATCCGCGAAAAGAAAGAGTTTGTAACCGGGCGGCTCAAGATAAAGAATTTCGAGTCGGGAGAGATTATTGAAAGGATCCTGTCGATCGACAGCGAGCGCCGCGAAATACAGGTAAAGGCCGACAACATGCAGGCCGAGATGAACCGTATCTCGAAGGAGATAGGTTCTCTCATGAAGGACGGGAAAAAGCCGGAGGCTGAAAGTGCCCGGGAGAAGACTTTTGCCATTAAGAATGAGATCAGGGTCCTTACTGATAAGCTTGGACCTCTCGAAGAGCAGCTAAGGGAGGAGATCGTTAAACTTCCCAATCTCCCGCACGAATCGGTTCCTGCCGGATACGGGGCCGACAACAATGTCATGGTCAGGGAAGGCGGAAAGATCCCTTCTCTTCCTGAGAATGCCCTTCCCCACTGGGAACTTATAAAAAACTATGATATAATAGATTTTGACCTCGGTATAAAGCTCACAGGAGCCGGATTCCCTGTATATAAGGGTAAGGGAGCAAAACTTGAAAGGGCTCTTATAAACTTTTTCCTCGATGAGGGTTCAAAGGCGGGTTATACCGAGATGATGCCTCCTATAATGGTAAACGAGGATTCAGGTTTCGGCACAGGCCAGCTTCCCGACAAGGAAGGGCAGATGTATCATGCCGGGCTTGACAACTTTTACCTTATTCCAACTGCCGAGGTACCCGTAACAAATATTTACCGCGACGTAATTCTGAGTTCTGATCAGCTGCCGGTAAGGAATGTGGCCTACACACCCTGTTTCAGGAGGGAGGCCGGATCATGGGGAGCGCACGTGCGCGGGCTTAACCGGCTGCATCAGTTCGACAAGGTTGAGATAGTCCAGATTGCACACCCTGAACATTCATATGAAGCACTCGAAGAGATGGTTAACCATGTTGAGAGCCTTGTTGCACGGCTTGACCTGCCCTACCGTATAATGAAGCTCTGCGGAGGGGACATGTCGTTCACTTCTGCCCTTACATATGATTTTGAAGTGTGGTCGGCCGCCCAGAAAAGATGGCTTGAAGTCAGCTCTGTCTCAAATTTCGAATCGTTCCAGGCCAACAGGCTAAAATGCAGGTTCAGGGAAAAAGGAGAAAAGCAGACGAAGCTTGTTCACACGTTGAACGGCAGCGCCCTTGCTCTTCCGCGTATTGTAGCGGCCCTTCTCGAGAACAACCAGACCGGCTCAGGGATAAGGATCCCCGGAATTCTTGTTCCCTATACCGGCTTCGACCTTATCAGCTGAGTATACTGTTGACGGACCTGGAGGGCAGACAAATCTGCTGACTAAAAAATGTAAGCGCCAGATGGAAAAAAGCCGACTTTCATATATTTATGCCGGAGTGGCAATTTTTTTCTGGGCGACAATCCCGACGGCATTTAAAATTTGCCTCGCTGAGCTGGAAATACTGACGATGCTCGCCATCGCCACTTTCACGTCGACTGCGGCACTGTTTCTGATCCTGGCTGCGGAGGGAAAGCTGAGCCTTATAAGAAGGAACACTCCAAAGGAACTTCTTGGATCTGCTCTGCTTGGTACTATCAATCCCTTTGTCTATTATCTTATTTTGCTGAAAGCCTATCAGCTTTTGCCGGCACAGGTGGCCCAGCCACTCAATATGATATGGCCGATAATCCTTGTTTTTCTGTCCGTTCCCATTCTCAAACAGAAGATCCCTGCCAGAAGTTTCATTGCCCTTTTCATTTCCTTCCTGGGGGTATACATAATATCTTCGCAGGGCAACCTGTTTTTCCGGGATCATGCAAGTCTAAAAGGCGTTCTTCTTGCAACGGGAAGTTCGGTTTTCTGGGCCTTCTATTTCATTATGAATGTCAGGGACCCGAGGGATGAGGCTGTCAAGCTTTTTCTGAATTTTCTTTTCGCTTCCATCATTCTTGCAGGAGTTATGATCATTACAGGCAGGTGGGACACTGACACGGCACCCGGGGGAATAATTGCTGCTGTTTATATCGGTTTGTTCGAGATGGGGATCACTTTCTTCCTGTGGCTCAAAGCCCTTCAGCTTGCCCCGTCAACCGACAGGGTTAGCAATCTTGTATACCTCGCACCTTTCCTTTCGCTGGTTTTTGTACATTTTATACTCGGAGAACCTCTTTTTCTTACAACTCCGGCAGGATTATTGCTGATAGTTTTTGGCATATTGATACAGACCAGGAGAGTCAGGAGCAAATAATTGTATATTTGCAACTCTCTCTTAGTTAAAAATTAACTGATTTTATATGAAGAAGCTGTTTGCAATCATACTGATAATGGCGGCGTTCTTTTCGGCCTGCAAAAAGGAGGATGATCCGCCGGTAGTAATTGATAAGGAACTAACAGATGCAATGGCGCGCGACAGCCTCTACTTCCTCATGAGGCAGTGGTATTTCTGGTACAGGGAGATGCCGCAGGTTGTTAAGGAAAATTATAATGACCCATATGAGCTTCTCGAGGCCATGAGATACAAGACTCTCGACAAGTGGAGTTTCGTTGCCGACTACAATGAGTTCATAGCTGAGATGCAGGGTGAATTCGTAGGCCACGGCATCAGGATTGGAATTGATGATTCCGACAAGGCAAGGATCGCCATGATTTACAATAAATCACCGCTTTATGAGAACGGTGTGCGCCGGGGATGGATAGTGAAGACTGTTAACGGCAACGACATAGCACAGATAATTATCAACGGTGATGCAGCAGCCTATAATAGTACGATGGGGCCTGGCACAGCCGGAATAACCAATAATTTTGTTTTTATCAATCCCGAGGGTGAGGAAGTTGCAATATCATCGACAAAGAAATCATTCACTATTAATTCGGTGATACATTACGATACTCTACACCTCTCGACCGGAAAGATTGCGGGGCACCTTGTTTTTGAATCCTTCATTCAGCCTTCTTCGGGCGAGCTTGTATCAGCTTTCGATTTCTTCCAGTCGAACGGGGTCAACGAGCTTATCCTCGACCTGAGATACAATTCGGGAGGCTACCTTTTTGTTGCCCAGGAACTTGCAAGCTATATTGCCGGCAACAGCCTGGCCCTTTCAAAAAAGGTTTTTGCCACCCTGAGGTACAATGACAAGAACCAGTCGCAGAATGAGTCCTATCCTTTTTTGTCGACATCAACTCCCCTGGGCCTGAACAGGCTGGTTGTAATAACATCCCGCCTCACGGCGTCGGCTAGCGAAGCAGTAATGAATGGTCTTGAACCCTATATCGATGTGGCCGCTGTTGGAGACACGACCCTTGGGAAACCGATGGGAATGAACGGATGGACTGTCGGAGAGAAGTACTTCTATTGGCCCATCACCTTCAAGATGGTAAATGCCGACAATGTCGGTGACTTTTTCGACGGGATCCCACCGGAAAAGACAGCTCCGGACGATATTACCCACGACTTCAGCGACAGGAACGAAGCCTGTCTCAAAGAGGCCATACGATACCTCGAAACAGGCTCATTTTCCGCCAAAGGCGCTTCACGTTTCTACCGTCATCCCCAGTATTCCGAGAAGCCCGATTGGGTTAAAAATGGTCTGACGATAATTAAATAGCTGATCATACCGCAAAGTCTTGAAGAAGAAAGGCAGGGAGCGTATAATTCTTGGCATTGATCCCGGGACAAGCACCACGGGTTATGGTATTATACGGGCTTCCGGCACCGAACCCGAGCTTATAACAATAGGGGCCATCGATCTGACTAAGTACGATGACCATTATGTGAGGATAAAGCACATCTTCGACAGGACGATAGGCATTATTGAGGAGTATCATCCCGACGAGCTGGCCATTGAGGCTCCGTTCTACGGAAAGAACGTTCAGTCGATGCTGAAGCTTGGCAGGGCCCAGGGTGCTGCAATAGCAGCGGCACTCAGCCGTTCCATCCCTGTTTTTGAATATGCCCCCAGGAAGATCAAGATGTCAATAACAGGACGAGGTTCCGCCTCAAAGGAACAGGTAGCTGAGATGCTCATGAGGATACTGCATTTTAGCAGGCTTGAGGTAAAGCTTGATGCAACCGACGGGTTGGCTGCTGCTCTGTGTCATTTCTACCAGACAAACAATCCGGTAATCCTGAATGAGTATAACAGCTGGAAGGATTTTATAAACAAGAATCCGAAGAGAGTAAAGAAATAAAAGATCACATTACAGCATAAGCCAGGGCAACTGCGCTTACACTTACATTTTCGGTTCGGAGAAGCTCACTGGCACAGGCTTCAATCGTTGATCCCGTTGTGATGACATCGTCAACCAGAAGGACATGTTTCCCTTCGAGCCGCGAATCATCCCTTACCCTGAAAATATCGCTGACATTCGTCCATCTGTCGAATCTCGACTTTCTTGTCTGCGTTTTTGTCCCGGTTCTTCTCTCGAGTATCCCTGTATCGACGGGTATCCCTGTTGCCTGCGACAGTCCTTCGGCAATAAGGTCGCTCTGGTTGAATCCTCTCTGTCTTTGCTTTGAACGGTGCAAAGGAACGGGGATTATCACATCGACACCTTCCAGGAACGGCGAACCTTTCAGGCTGTTACCGTAAATCCTTCCCAGCACTGGTCCGATTTCCCTTATTCCCCTGTATTTAAGCTGATGTATCAGTCTGCGTATCCTGCTGTCCCTGGTGTAGTACGAAAAGGCAGCAGCGCCCGAAAGCATGCACCTTCCCCAGAAAAGCTGTTCGACAGGATTGCCCTGGGTCAGATGAAAGCCGGTCCGTGGAATGAGCACATAGCATTCAGTACAAATTATCTTCTCGTTGCGCCTTAGCTGGGAGCCGCAACCATAACAGATACGCGGAAAAAGGAGACTTATGAAGTCGTCCCACAGGTCGTAAAGGTAATTCATGCAGCGAGCAGAATTTCTTCAATAAAAATAATAAAAAGGAATAAAAAAAAGAGATGGTTAAGGGTAATTTCCGGTCTGTCATGCCTGGAAATCGTATCCTGATCATGAAAGAACGTGACAGTAATGAACTGGTTTCAACGCGCCGGAGCCAGGCAGCCGAAAACGGACGGGACAGCCGGCATAAGGATAAGACCACTGTGGAAAGTCTCTCGGTAAACTGTAAGGATTAAAAGCTGACAACAATCAGAGGTGCACCCTTGAACTTATTTTAGATGCGATTGAAGTGAATTCCTCAGCAGTGAATTTCATCTTCGGGTTTCTGAAGTTCAGATCGTTCATTGTATCCATAGGTACTAGATGAACATGTACATGAGGGACCTCGAGACCTACTACTGCCACACCTATCCGGGCGCATGGTATTGATTTCTCAATTGCAAGGGCTACCTTTTTGGCAAAAACCATGAGACCTGCCAGCTGATCATCTTCAAGGTCGAAGATATAATCCGTTTCGACCTTTGGGATTACGAGGGTATGTCCTGCCCTCAGGGGATTGATGTCGAGAAAGGCAAAGTACCTGTCGTCCTCTGCAATTTTATAGCAGGGGATCTCTCCCCTGATTATCCTTGTGAATATTGTTGACATTATCAAAAAAGATTATGTTGAAATCCCCAGTATTTCAAAAGGGATAATTCCTGAAGGGACCTTTATCTGGACCATTTCTCCCACTTTTTTGCCGATAAGGCCCATTGCTATAGGCGAATTGACGGCAATCTTTCCCATTTTGAGGTTTGCCTCGCTTTCAGGAACTATCTGGTATTCCATTACCATGCCGTTGTTCCTGTTCTTTATTTTAACCCTGTTAAGGATTCTGACGGTTGATGTATCAATTTTCGACTCATCGAGGATTCTGGAACGGGCAATAGTATCCTCGAGCCGGGCAATTTTCATTTCCAGCATACCCTGGGCCTCCTTGGCGGCTGAGTATTCTGCGTTTTCAGTCAGATCGCCCTTGTCTCTGGCCTCAGCAATCAGCCTGGAGATTGCCGGCCTTTCCACAAGCCTCAGATGATCCAGTTCCTTTTTTAGCTTCTGAAGGCCATCTTCCGTTATGTATACGATGTCTGACATTATCCGGTCAATCAGTTAAAAAATAAGAAGAATCCCGGGGAACCCGGAACTCTTCAGTAACAAATATAAAAAATCTCTGAATAATATCCAAATAAAAAGAATATGAAAAGACGTATAATACAAGTATTTAAAGACGCCTTTTCAGGTTAGCTGTATTTTCCCCTTTTTTCTTTGGATTTTTCTTTCTGTTTCTTTCGTTTTTCCTTGTAGCTCTGGTCTGTTTCTTTCCTGTTTTGCTTCATTCTCTCCTGTACTTCAGGAGATTGTATATCATATGCCCTTTTTCTCTGTTCCTTTACATACTGATCATATTCTTTTTTCAGCATTTCCTGTCTTGCTTCCTGTTTTTTTCGTGCCCTTACAATGCTTGGCGCTTCCCGGTATTTCACCTGCTTTTTTTTGAGGGACCTGCCGAAAAGCTGCTTATCGGGTTTCCTAGACGGCCTTCCGCTCTGGGCTTCACAGATTGCCGATGCTGAAAAAAGAACAAGAAGAAGAATAATGATCTTTGTATTCAGGGTAAACCTCATGAGCCTTATTTTTAAAATTGCAAAGCACAAAATAGCATAATTTATGGAGCTAATGCTAATTTTGCTGTCTGTAATATAACGAAGGAATGCATGAACAGATTTTCGGGAACCCTGCTTTTTTTTGTCTTTTTATCTGCACTGATGATTTTTCAGTCGTGCGGAGAGGGAAGCAATGATGTTATTCCGGATGTAACTGTCGACTTCACCATCGATCTCCTTGATCCTGAGTTTACTGGTCTTAATGTTATCGGTGCGACTGATACCATTGATGCATCAACAAACAACTGGGGTTTCCGCTCATCGGGTTACGACAATAATGGTATCATTATTTACAGCGGCCCTGATGAATACTATGCATATGACCGGACCTGTCCGCATGATTTCTCCGAGAATGGCCTGAGCGTCAGGATAAAAGTAGATGCATCCCTTGCCGTATGCCCGGAATGCGGTACTTCATATGCCCTTTCTGCTTATGGAACTCCATTGTCAGGTCCTGGAAGGCTTCCGCTGAAGAATTACAAAACCAGTTTTGACGGCGAAAGGTACATCAGGGTTTGGAACGACTGATATGGTTCTGACTGCATTTTCACCGAAATAATCAATAAGCAAAAACAGCCGGGAGTATTGTCCGCCGGAAGTCAGTTACAGCTCTCCATGGTGTTATGATCAATACCTGTAATGATCGGGTTTGAACGGGCCGCTTAGCGGAACACCGATATATTCAGCCTGTTCTGCTGTGAGGTTTGTCAGCTTCACGCCAAGCTGGGCGAGATGAAGCCTAGCCACCTCCTCATCGAGGTATTTGGGAAGCCTGTAAACTCCTGTCTCGTAGTTGTTTGTCCAAAGGTCGATCTGAGCCAGGGTCTGGTTGCTGAACGAGTTGCTCATCACAAATGAAGGATGGCCTGTTGCACATCCCAGGTTTACAAGGCGTCCTTCAGCCAGGAGGAAGATGGCATGTCCGTCCGGAAACAGATATTTATCAACCTGTGGCTTTATATTTATCTTTTTTATTCCCTCCATCGCATTGAGGCGGTCGACTTGTATCTCGTTATCGAAATGACCTATATTGCAGACTATTGCCTGGTCCTTCATTCTTGTCATATGGCCGAGGGTTATCACGTCCCTGTTTCCTGTTGCCGTGACGAAGATGTTCCCTTCATCAAGGGCATCCTCGACGCTCTTGACCTCAAATCCTTCCATTGCAGCCTGCAGTGCGCATATGGGGTCTATTTCGGTTACTATTACCCTGGCCCCGTAGGCTCTCATCGATTTTGCACATCCTTTACCAACATCTCCGTATCCGCAGACCACAACCACCTTACCGGCTATCATCACATCGGTTGCTCTTTTAATACCGTCGGCAAGCGATTCCCGGCAGCCGTAAAGGTTGTCAAACTTGGATTTTGTAACAGAATCGTTGACGTTAATTGCAGGGGCGAGCAGTTCACCCTTTTCCATCATCTGATACAGTCTGTGAACTCCCGTTGTTGTTTCTTCCGAGATCCCCTTCAGGCCACTGACCACGCGATGCCATTTACCGGGTTCTTCAGCAAGAATATTTTTCAGTGTTTTCAGAATAATGGCCTCCTCGTTTCCCGAAGGCTTTTTATCAAGTATCGAAGGATCATTTTCTGCTTTGTAGCCCAGGTGGACCATAAGGCTTGCATCTCCCCCGTCGTCAACAATAAGGTTAGGGCCTTTCCCATCCGGAAAGGACAGGGCCTGTGCGGTGCACCACCAGTATTCTTCGAGCGATTCCCCCTTCCATGCAAAAACGGGGATTCCCCTCTCTGCAATTGCTGCAGCGGCGTGATCCTGCGTCGAGAAGATATTGCAGCTGGCCCATCTGACATCAGCTCCCAGCTCGACCAGTGTTTCGATCAGGACAGCTGTCTGCACGGTCATATGCAGGGAACCTGTTATCCTTGCTCCACTGAGGGGTTTGCTCTCGGAGTACTTCCTTCTTATTGAAAGGAGTCCCGGCATTTCCTTTTCTGCTATTTCAATTTCCTTCCTTCCGTATGATGCAAGGGAAATATCCCTTACAGCATACTGCTGGGTTCTTATTTTTTGGTCCATTGATGGTATCATAATTGTTTTTTTACCAGGTTGCAAAGTTAACAATAATTCCCGGGACTTGTTCAGGCCAGCAGGTCTAATGATATTTCGCGGTCGAGATCCATCTGTTGTTTCAGCTCAGCGATGCTTCCGAAGTGTTTCTCATCCCTTAGCCTGAATCTGAAAATGACTGTTATATCCTTTCCATAGAGATCCCCTTCAAAATCAAAAATATTGACCTCAACCGATCTTTTCTTGTCCCCCATGCTAACTGTAGGATTTGATCCTATGCTCAGCATTCCCTTCATCCGGTAATTGTTCGCTATAACTTCAACGGCGTAAACACCATCGGAGGGAACAAGCTTATTCGGATCGTATGGCCTGATATTGGCTGTAGGATAGCCGAAGGATTTTCCCAGTCCCCTGCCTTCAATAACAGTACCGCTCAGCGGGTAATGGTAGCCGAGCCATCTGTTTGCATCATCCAGCTTTCCTCCGAGAAGGGCCTGGCGTATTGATGTTGAGCTGACGGTGTGGGTATCTGAAGAGAATTTCCCAAGGCGTTCAACTGAAAAGCCGTATCTAAGTGCATTGGCTTTTATCCTTTCATAATTACCTTCCTTTCCTCTTCCGAGGTGGTTGTCATGGCCCATGGCCAGATGTTCCACACCTATCCCATCAACAAGAACTCTTCTGATAAATTCATCCGCATCCATCCGGGCGAACTCCGGTGTAAAGCCGATAATTACCAGATGTCCAGCCGATGATCGCTCAATGAGCATTATCTTCTCCTCTATTGTTGACAGGTAAGAGATATTTTCTCCTGGCTGAGACAGAACGAGTCTCGGATGGGGATCAAAAGTCACTATAACCGATTCCCCTCCTTCCCTTTCAGCCTTTGCGACGAGCTTCTCCAGAATGCTCATATGACCAAGGTGCACGCCATCGAATACCCCGATGGTAACATAGGGTCTGTTCAGCCTCAGGTTTTCATATCCACGATGTACTATCATCCGGTTCTTAATGTATCAGGTCAGCAAAATTAGCAAAGGCTTCGAAAAGGTTACAGTTAAGTGATTTAGTTTTTGTAATTTTATGAAAATAATCCAATCTGCCTGATCCATGAATAATACTAAATTTTACCTGTCCGATCCCTGGCTGGATCCTTTCAAAAGTATTATTGATAGCAGAATAAAAAAATGCATTGCCAGGGAGAGTTCCCTGACAGGCGGCAGAAGTCTGAAGGAATTTGCGATGGGTCATTTTTATTACGGACTTCACCGCGAAAACAAGGGATGGATCTTCAGGGAGTGGGCCCCGAATGCAGAGAGCATCTTTCTTACGGGTATCTTCAGCGACTGGAAGGAGAAACCGGCTTACAGGCTTGAAAGGATCAACAAGTATGGCGACTGGGAAATAAGGCTTCCTGAAGAATCCCTAAGGCACGGGGATCTGTATAAATTATCGCTTCACTGGAAGGGAGGCAGGGGTGAGCGTATTCCTTCATATGCCAATCGACTTGTTCAGGATGAGACCACAAAGATTTTCTCGGCCCAGGTATGGTGTCCGCAGGAAACATACAAGTGGAATACAGGCGATTTTAAAGCACCGGAAACTGCTCCGCTTATTTACGAGGCTCATATCGGAATGGGGACTGCCGGGGAAAAGATAGGCACCTACAGGGAGTTTGCAGAGAATGTACTGCCCATGGTCAAAAAATCGGGTTACAACACCCTGCAGCTGATGGCTATTCAGGAGCATCCTTTTTACGGATCGTTCGGATACCATGTATCAAGTTTCTTTGCGGCCTCATCGAGGTTCGGAACTCCCGAGGATCTTAAGTCTCTTATCGACGATGCTCATTCGATGGGTATCAGGGTAATAATGGACCTGGTCCATTCGCATTCCGTAAAAAACATCAATGAAGGACTGGGGATGTTTGACGGCTCTCCTGGTCAGTATTTCCATACAAATGAGAGGAGAAATCATATTGCCTGGGATTCGCTGTGCTTTGACTACGGAAAGGACAATGTCCTTCATTTTCTCCTCTCTAACTGCAGGTACTGGCTGGAAGAGTACAGGTTCGACGGCTACAGGTTTGATGGTGTAACAAGCATGATTTACTACAATCATGGTCTGGAGAAGAATTTCACTACCTATGATGATTACTTCGACGGAGGTCAGGATGAAGATGCACTGATTTATCTTTACCTGGCGAATCGGATGATCCACGATTTCAAACCCGGAGCTGTTACGATAGCCGAGGAGATGAGCGGGATGCCGGGAATTGCGTGCGACACCTCAAGGAGCGGTTATGGTTTTGACTACAGGCTCTCTATGGGGGTTCCCGATCTCTGGATAAAGCTGGTAAAGGACACTCCCGATGAAAACTGGGATATGGGGCATCTGTTCCACGAGCTCACCCAGCATCGTCCCGAGGAGAAGATAATCTCTTACTGTGAATCACACGACCAGGCCCTGGTAGGGGATAAAACACTTATTTTCAGGATGCTTGATGCCGAGATGTACACCGGCATGAATAAAGCATACCACTCTTTCGCTCTCGACCGGGGGATAGCCCTTCACAAGATGATAAGGCTTATCACTTTCAGCAATGCCGGCGGAGGTTATCTGAATTTCATGGGCAATGAGTTTGGACATCCCGAATGGATCGATTTTCCGCGAGAGGGTAACAACTGGAGTTACAAATATGCCCGCCGTCAGTGGCACCTTGCTTTGAATGAAGATCTGAAATATTCCTTCCTTCTGAAGTTCGACAATGCCATGATAAGGCTTCACACCGATTACAGGATTCTGGATAATGTGTTTATAAACAGATTATATGACAACAGTTCCGACAAGGTGATTGCCTATATGAGGGGCGAGCTGCTTTTCGTATTCAATTTCAATCCGACCCGCTCATTTACTGAATACGGGATCCCTGTCAAAGGTAAGTTCAGTATACTTCTTGACTCGGACGATCCTCTTTTCGGCGGGTTTGACAGGATCAACAGAAAGACAATCTATACATCCCAGAAAAAAACAGTAAGGCAGGCACTTGATCAGCCTTTCTATCTTTTTCTTTATCTTCCTGCAAGGAGCGCACTTGTATTAAAGAGCGAGCCTGTCAGGAGGGCTACAGAGATCTAGTCGATCCATCTGAGCAGGTAGAAATCCTGCTTATGGGGCAGATCGATGTGTTTGGGATATATCCTTATTCCGTAGAAGAAGGTCCCTGCTTTTTCCGGTACAAGGTTAGCCCTGTAAAGGCATTTGCCGTTTTTGCTGCTTACCAGTTTGAACTCCTGACTGTCAACGAATTCATACTCTCCGTTTTTGTTAAGGAAGGTGAATACAAATTCTACACCCACGTTATCCCTGGGTATATTTTTGATGTCGAGAGCAATCTCTGCGCGGTAATCATGTCCCGAGTGATAGTGGCTTTCTGTAGGTTTCTCAAAGTTATAGTTAAGCACTTCGATGGTATCCCACTCCTCCTTCATGGTATTCTTCCATGCGGCCAGCTCTTTCGACTTTTCAAAATCGTTTGCCGTCATATATTTATTCCTTGACCACAATTTTGAATAATACTTATTGAGGTAGTCGTCGAGCATCCGTTTCATTGTAAATTCCGGAGCAATCTTCACCAGGGTATTCTTTATATGGCTTATCCACTCAACAGGGACACCTTCGTTGTTGAACGAATAGAAAGCAGGAGCTATCTCATACTGGAGCATGTTGTAGATAGTTTCAGCATCGACATCGTCCTGAAGTTCCTGGTTATTGAATGTTCTTTTCTTTGGAAGAGCCCATCCTGCGAATGCTCTGTAACCTTCAACCCACCAGCCGTCGAGAACGCTGAAGTGGAGCGTTCCGTTCATCACAGCCTTTTCGCCGCTTGTTCCTGACGCTTCAAGCGGTCTGGTCGGCGTGTTGAGCCAAATGTCGACTCCCCTTACAAGCTGTTTTGCCAGTTCAATATCGTAGTTCTCGAGGAAAATAACCTTTCCTGCGAACCTCGGCATCTGTGATATTTCAAATACCCTCTTTATAAGATCCTGGCCTCCTCCGTCGTGAGGATGAGCTTTCCCGGCAAAAATAAACTGTATGGGCCTGTCGGGGTCATTTACAATTTTAGCAAGCCTGTCGAGATCCCTGAAAAGAAGGGATGCTCTCTTGTAGGTGGCGAATCTCCGGGCAAATCCGATTGTAAGTGCTTTTTCGTTGAGATGGGTGCTTATATTAAGGAGAGTCCTTGGGCTCACATGCTTATCGATCATTTCAGTCTGAAGGCGTTTTCTGATGTTTACGAAAAGCTTTTTCTTAAGCGACATCTTCACCTCGTATATTCTCTTGTCGTCGACGTTATACACCTTCTCCCACAGGCTTCTGTCGGTCTGGTCGAAGTTGACAGTCCCGGTGATCTCCCTGTAAACTTCCTGCCATTCCGGAGCCACCCATGTTGGATGGTGGACCCCGTTTGTAACGTAGCCGACATACAGTTCCTCCTTGAGGTAACCGGGCCACAGCTTGTTAAAGAGACCCTGGGTTACCTGTCCGTGAAGTTTGCTTACACCATTAAGCTCCTGTGACATATGCGTGGCAAGGTAGCTCATGTTGAATCGTCTGTCGGCTTCCCCGGGGCAGCGTCCGAGAGCCATAAGGTCATCCCAGCTTATATTCAGCCTGGAGTGGTAGTGCGAGATATACTTCCTGAGAAGATCCTCCTCAAAGGCATCGTGGCCTGCAGGAACTGGCGTATGAGTGGTGAAAAGGGTTGATGACCTGACAGCTTCAACAGCCTGATCGAAGGTCAGATGGTGATCTTCAATAAGCTTTCTCAGTCTCTCCAGGCTTATGAATGCAGAATGTCCTTCATTGCTGTGATAGAGATCGGGTTTCAGACCCATGGCATTAATAGCCCTGATACCTCCTATGCCGAGAATAAGTTCCTGCCTGAGGCGGTTTTCATGGTCTCCTCCATAGAGATAATGTGTTATGGAGCGGTCTTCGGGTGTATTATCCTCGAAATCGGTATCGAGCAGGAAGAGGGATACTTTACCTATCTTAGCTTCCCAGACTCTGACCTTTACGCTCCGTCCGGGCCACACAATACTGACAGTCAAATGTTTTCCCTCGTCATCCTTAACCGGATTTATGGGTATTCTCGAAAATTCCTCGGCTTCATAAATTGTCAGCTGTTCCCCTTTGGGTCCGAGTTTCTGCTTGAAATACCCAAACCTGTAAAGTAGTCCGACACCCATAATCTGGACGTTTGAGTCGCTGGCCTCTTTCAGGTAGTCGCCTGCCAGTATTCCGAGACCTCCGGAGTAGATCTTAAGGCACGGATGGATCCAAAACTCCATGCTGAAGTATGCAACAGATGGTTTTTCGGTGCTCCAGGGTCTGTCGAGATATTC